>Ga0315539_1000624_pt1 | contig 26629 bp, 26 predicted proteins | sample SalMarSW160150MG_FD_203097 | JGI IMG/M metagenome (GOLD analysis project Ga0315539, IMG submission 203097) | Salt marsh sediment microbial communities from the Plum Island Ecosystem LTER, Massachusetts, United States - Salt Marsh Sediment SW1601-150 ...
CAGGCTACGCAGGCGGAATAGTCTCCACAGCCGTAGATGGGATCAAAATAGCTGAAGCCATCAGTAATGACAAAACCTCTTCGGGCCAACTCAAAACCTGACAAAACTTAACTTCAAGCGGAGGTGGCCGAGGGGGAATGCCGGAGTCCCAACGGCTGTAACTAATATATTCTATAGGGGCTGTTTGTCATAGCCGCAAGGGGAAAATAGTCGCGTCAGCTGCATCGCTGATGCAGCTGATGATCAACACTGTGGATACGGACGTCAAAGGCCGGGTGAGAGGAAAAATAATTCCCAAGACTGAATTGCTTCGCGGGCTGGCTCAGTTCACTCAGGCGAGAGAGTAATTGCGTTGGGGCGTGAGGATCGTAGCCAGCAACAGCAACCAGACGAGCCCCGAGTGCATCAGCTTCCAACTCCAGATCTTGCGAGTACGCGCTTTCAAGGAACTTTACGCCCACTCTGCTGACCCAACTCGCGAGGAGACCGCGAATGGGTGTAGCCCTGGCCCCGACAGCAATTGCCGAATTGGCGATGATCCGATCCATCGCATGTCCTCGGATGACATGGCCCATCTCATGTCCAAGGATGAAAGCAATCTCGTCCTGGTTCCACTCGCAGAGTTCCAGCAGTGACCGGGTCACAAAGATAAACCCGCCCGGGAGGGCGAAAGCGTTGGGTTCAGTGCCTTTAATAACTTCAAAGCTGAACGTGCGAAGCTTATTGGCAACACAAGCGGCCAGATGATGGCCAACTTTGTTTAACATTTGCCCAGCCCGCGGTTCTGTGTCAAGCTCCAACCGATTTCTGATTTCATGTGCCAGGTCTTGGCCGACTTCGTGTTCTGCCTTGGTAGTGTCAGCTTCACTGGCAGTTATTGATTGCCATATCCATTTAACCTTGCGAACCCTCGGGCCGACCATCTTGCCTATATTGTAGAATAAGCTGCTCACTTTTGCGTGCTCTCCTTTATAAGTCATATAGGCTATTGTTGTTCACCGTCTTATCCGCATCTGCCTATCGGGACTCACGACAGCTCCATGTTCCCATTGTATTAGCTTGGCAAGAGTGGGGCAACTAACAATTAAACGTTTCCTTCTCAACATCACCGCACCGAGGCCGAGCAATAAAAGCGTGGTCAGTTCGGGCAAGCACGAACATTTCTCTATAATCAAGATGCAAGTACCATGGCCATTTCAAGTGCGTCCATATCAATCGGTTTCTTTTTGCTAACCGAATCTTCCATATCAGTTAACACTATCTTTCCGTTAATTTCACCGACCATCACATTTGTTTTTCCATCAATGAGGTGTTTTACAGACCAGTAGCCGAGCCTGGAAGCCAGTAAGCGATCTTTTGCAGATGGGTTGCCGCCTCGTTGAATGTGTCCTAATATGACGACTCGGTAGTCAATGCCGGTTTTCTGTTTTATTTTGGCGCCGATTTCATTTGCACCGCCGGCATCGTCGCCTTCGGAGACTACTACGATATTGCTGGTCTTGCCACGGTCAAATAAAGATTTGATTTGGCTGCATAACTTATTGACATCGGTCTTTATCTCAGGAATCAGTATGCTTTCAACTCCTCCGGCGATTCCTGTTTCCAGGCCAATAAAACCCGCATCGCGTCCCATGACTTCTATGATAAAAAAGCGGTTGTGCGAGTGGGCTGTATCTCGAATTTTGTCAATTGCATCCAGAGCGGTGTTGACAGCGGTGTCGTATCCTATGGTAAAATCAGTGCCGTAGAGGTCATTGTCTATCGTTGCCGGAACGCCTATTATCTGAAGCTTGTATTGTTTATAAAAATCTACACAGCCGCGAAATGTTCCATCACCACCAATTGCAATTAATCCATCTATGCCAAACTTTTTCAGGTTCTCAAAAGCCTGCTTACGTCCATGGTCTGTGCGGAAACGCTCGCTCCTGGCAGTCTTTATTACAGTCCCCCCGGTTTGGATTATGTTGGATACGGCACGTGAGTTTACTTGCTCAATTTCGCCATCGATCATACCCTCATATCCGCATTTTATGGTAAATACACCCTTGCCATGATAAATAGCGGTTCGCACCACCGCCCTCAATGCAGCGTTCATACCGGGGGCATCGCCTCCACTGGTGAAGACGCCAATATTATTTATGGATTTCTTAGTCATCACTTCCACTTTCAAAAAAGTTTTGGCGTTTTCTTTTTACCATCACTGTACCGAGACCGGGCAGCTCAAATTGTACGTCATAGTGCAAGTGTGATATTAGCGGTTGATTTTCCTCAACAACTCTTTCCTGGCCTGAACACGCAGCTTAGCGTTCTCGTAGCGTCTTTTTTCATCCGCTGTTTCAGGTAATATCGGGGCCACTGGACAGGGGTGTTTATCTTTACCAAGTGCCACAAAAGTCAGATGAGCCGTCGTAGCTATAACTTGTTTAGTGCTGTAAGGATCTTCCCGAATGACCCGAACACCAACTTCCATTGAAGTATGGCCAACATAATTAACAGAAGCCTTCAACACAACATGGTCGCCGACACTAATCGGTTCTTTGAACGAAAGCGAATCGATACTTGCGGTTACAACCTCTTTGCCGCAATGCCTTTGGGCAGCCATTGAAGCGATCATGTCGATCCAGGCCATAATCACACCACCAAAGGCAGTCCCGTAAGGATTAGCCTGATGAGGCATCAACAGATACCTGCTCTCAACGGCACTATCGCCTGGTTTTTTACCTTCCATATTGTTCGGCCATTTCTAAAAGTTTACAAAGTTTTTGAGCAGAAACACACGGAAACAAACAGAATACTACCTCTATTATGGCTGCCAAGCAAGGGAAAATAAGACTGGTTTTCAACGTTTCCTTCTCAACATTGTATTCAAGGGTATTTGATAGCTTTCATTGTGTTCAGTGCATTACCCAAATCCCACCGACCCAGTAGAAACACAGTAATTCCTCCTGAAGTTTGCTTGCGGTCTGCGCAGGAGTTCTTCAACTTCGCGTAGTTTAACCTGATGTACCTGTGAAAGTGGTCAATTTTTATATAACGAGTTGGTCGTTGATACATTTACCATGCGGTCAAGGGAATTAGGGCTTGTCATATTAATAATGCTTTAAGTTGTAAGAATCGCCATAATTTCGTCTAATTTAGCCGTCGCCAGACATGTGCAAGTATCCGCAGCTCCATAGTACATCCACAACTCGTCGCCTCGAATTAGAAGGCCGGTCGGAAACACCACGTTTGGTGTCAAGCCGGACAGTTCATATGGCGCTTCAGCTTGGAATATCCAGTTTCGTGAACGGGCAACAACTTTATGAGGTCTGTCTTTATCCAACAGAGCTATACCGGCTCGATAAACAAGTTGACCACCATAAGCCTTAACACCATGATATATCAGAAGCCAGCCGTGTTCGGTGAGAACTGGAGGTGGCCCTGCACCTACCTTGGCACCATCCCATGCAGCACCACCAAGCTCAGGCAGCACACAGTGTGGTTCACCCCAATGCACCAAATCGGGAGAATAAGCCGACCCAATGTGCTCCATGCCACCAGCATCTGGGCGGTGGAGCGCTGCCCATCGGTCACCAAATTTTTGCGGGAACAGTACAGCGTCTTTGTTGTTTGGAGAAAACAACAGCCCTATTCGTTCAGCACGGACAAAATCTTCGGTATACGCCAATGCCACAGCGGCTCCGTTGGGCGAGTAGGCAGTGTAGGTAATATACCAGCGTTTCTCCTCTGCTAAATACGTGATGCGTGGGTCTTCACAACCCCACTGTTCGTACCGCCAGTCTTGTTCACCATAGCGAAGTATCGGTTCTGACTCAAACTTCCAATCTGTTACCCCGTTGCTGCTACGTGCAACATAGATATTCGAGTGCCCGGCATGGTCCTCAACGCGCAGTAGCAGCACAACCTCATTCCCCTGTTCGGAAGCACCGGGGTTTAGTACAGCTGCCGCTGGAAAAGGAAGATCTAAAGGCGAAATGATAGGGTTATGTGGTGATCGCTCAAAAAGTCTTGTTTTCATAAGTGTTTCCTCAAATATTGACAAATACCATTTTCTACTATCGCTGTATGGGAATGTATAAGTTATACCACCAATTTCAACTATTAGCCAGATCCGACCGCCATGAAAGTTTCTTCCTTTGGCACCGCTCACAACAGAAAGATAACATCCGCAAAAGCTTGGAAAAAGCCGATGCAAAAGTAAAACAAAAAAACACCGAATAAAAATTCTATCACTGGGATTGACATCTGCTGACATAACTCAAATAAAAAACAGCAACGATTTACAATGTTGTGCTATGGTCTCGGAGCCAATCGAAATCCACTTCTTTGATGGTTTTCTTATACTTTAGAAATTGTTCTGTAAATTTAATGATTTGATTCATCATCTGTACCGTTTCAACCGGGTACTGACCAACTGCCGTCTCACCAGAAAGCATTACGTAGTTTGAGCCATCCAGTATCGCGTTAGCTACGTCCGTTACCTCTGCACGTGTCGGCCTGATATGCTCAGTCATACTTTCAAGCATTTGAGTGGCGGTGATTACGAATTTCTTTCCGCGGTTACATTTTCTGATAAGCATCTTCTGTAGTATAGGGATTTTATAGATAGGCAGAGACACTCCCATATCACCACGAGCGATCATAATCCCATCAGAGGCTTCCAATATTTCATCGATATTTTGAATTCCCTGCCGATTTTCAATCTTTGCAATTATCTGACATTTCAACCCGCTGTCCTTAATAAAGTCTTTGACGTTGATAATATCCTGTCTATTCCTGACAAATGACTGGGCGATAAAATCAACTTTATTCTTAACCGCAAAGTCCAGGTCTGATTTATCTTTTTCGGTCAAACCTTCAAATTTCAAGTTAATATCGGGAATATTGATTCCCTTATTCTCTTTTAGGATCCCAGGAACAACCACCTCTGCCTTAAGACAATCCTTAGTCCTGGTTTTTACTTTGAGAGAAATATTGCCGTCATCTATATAGATTAAGCTGCCTATTTTTATATCACATAACGCTCCCTCGTAATCAAATGGTATAACCCCCTTATCACCTGCTTTAGCTTTATTAGTCAATCTGATTATTTGTCTCTTCTCGAGTTCAATCGTTTTCCCCCTGCTGTATTTGAACCTGCCGATTCTTATCCGATAGCCTTCCAGATCCTGCAATATCCTGATATGCTGTCTGTACTTTGTATTCAGTCTTCTGACCAAATCTACATTATGTTTATGCCCCTCATGGCTACCATGAGAAAAGTTAAGTCTCACCATATCCATTCCGGCTAACATCATCTTTCTTAACACAGTAGTGTTTCCGCTCGAAGGGCCTAATGTACAGATTGTCTTTGTCTTAATCATTTTCTACCTAACATTCAGATTTCTAAGCAAACATAAAACGGTATAATCGCGATTCTACTATGATCCGGAGAAATTTGCACAATATTTTCCGTTTATCTTTTACTTATAATGTGCCAGCATTTTCCAGCACTTGTTTTCTATGTTGCCGAGAACAGTTTACAATAGAATAAAACCATTCTTGAAAAAAAGCTGAATAACGGTAAGATAAAAGGAGCCATCTAAAATCACAATTTTATTGAATGCTAAAGGCGACAAGAGATAATAAGTTAAGAGAACGTTATAATTTCGATTTTAACCGGAAAAAATGAGAATTTATCCTGACAAGACAGGAAGGAAGATATGAGTTTTTTGGATTTAGCAAATCAAAGATACAGCGTCAGAAATTATAAAAACAGGCCGGTTCCACAAGAAAAAATTAATCGATGTATCGAAGCTGCAAGATTGGCTCCTTCTGCATGTAATTCACAGCCTTGGAAGTTTATAGTAGCTGATGATCCCAAGTTTACAAAAGAGTTGGCCAAGGCCGCTTTTGAAGGGATACTGGACTTTAATCATTTTGCCTTTAAAGCTCCTGTTCTGGTTTTAATAGTTTCCGAAAGACAGAAAATGTTTGCTAAATTTGGAGGTATTGTTAAAAAGAAAAACTTCAGCCTAATGGATATAGGAATAGTTGCTGAACATCTTTGTCTTCAAGCTACAGAAGAAGGTCTGGGTACTTGTATGCTTGGCTGGTTTAATGAGAAGAAGGTAAAGAAATCGCTTTTAATCCCTAAGCTTAAAAGAGTTGAGCTTATGATTTCTGTTGGTTTTTCTGCTGATGAAAATATCCCACATAAAAACAGAAAAAGTATAGATGAAATTCTAAGCTACAATAAATATTGTTAATATCCGCGAAAAGGAGAAAGTTAAATGAAACGTCTGATGAATTATTTTCTCAAAGGCCTTCTGGTTTTTGTTCCGGCAGCATTGACCGTTTTCACCATCGTTCTGGTATTTACAAAGCTCGATGGTCTGTTAAAGATTCCTATTCCTGGGCTGGGGCTGGTTATCACGATACTTTTAATCATATTGATAGGTTTTTTGGCATCGAATTTCATTGGAAAGAAGTTTTTCACTCTCATTGACGGGCTTTTCACCAAAATGCCGGTGGTTAAAATGCTGTATTCAGCTATCAAGGATCTAATCGAAGCGTTTGCCGGCGAAAAGAAGAGCTTTGACAAACCCGCCATTGTTGAACTAACATCGGGTGGAGCTAAGGCTTTGGGGTTTATCACAAGAGACACGCTGGAATTCTTATCTTTATCCGATCATGTGGCGGTTTATTTCCCACAGTCATACAATTTTGCCGGCTCGGTATTGATTTTCCCATCTGACCGGGTTACACCGGTTGATGTTGATAGTTCTGAGGCAATGGCATTTGTCGTCTCCGGCGGAGTCTCAGGAAAATGACTTAAAAATTTAAACTGATTATAATATTGATCTTACTTTTGTTCCCTATCCATAGAGTTTGGCTATTCGTCGATAAATTCGTGTCTCCAAAGTGTCTCCACAGCTATCAAATTTGAGGGATTTCGAAAGAACCCAATATCAGATTCTTGCCCAAAAATAAAGATTTTTAAAATTTTTTAGCAAAAATAGTATTATATATACTGAATGCCAAACCACAAAATCAAAAGGACGAAAAAAGTCTTAAAAAATACTTTTGAAAGTATTGCTCAGAATAAGAGGAGTTTTACTCGGAATAATCAAACACTCGGCATAATTTGTGAGAATGAGGTCAAAGCCTTTGGACTTTGACACGTTTATCATGTGGTCGAAAGTGTCCGGTATATGTCAAGTCGTTTTTGGGAACCCTTTATTTACAAGGCGTGAGAGTGCTTAGCAGCGGATTGTCAATCCGCAACCAAAACCTTTAATTTCCCTTTTGTGTCTGATATCCAAAAGGTTAGTGCTTTATGGGAATTATTACCCCATTTCAGGTGTAACATCAGCTGAGGGCTCGCCTGGCATTTGTTGCTATTGGCTAAGGGAAAAATGGTGAATAATATCCTGCGGACAAATGGGAGTGGTCTGTCGGGTCAGCTGATATTTGCCACAAGTGCTGAAAAAGAGTTCTTGATGTCTTATTTCAGCTTAAAAACAATTGCCACTTCCATTTGAATCTGGGTTGTGTTCATTCTATCAGGGATAGGTGGAAAGCGGCCAACTCTTTTTATTGCCTGAACCGCTGCCTGATCTAATGTTTCATACCCTGAGGAACTTAAAATTCTGGTGCCTTCAATAGTACCATTTGACAGGATTGCAAACTTAAGGCTGACCACACCTTCAAACCCTTGCTTTTTGGCCCATAGAGGATATCTTCTCGCTTGCTCTATCCTTTGTTTAACCATATCCTGATAGCGGAACATCGCTTGCTGGTCGGGGTTTATTACCTCGATTTTTTCGATGGGCGGTTTTTCCTTTTTATTTGTGGCCTCCAAAATAATCTCCCTGGTAATGTTTTCGTCTGGCTTTAACATTGGTTCTTCTACAACCTTGTTCTGCTGTAAGGGCAACAATGGCGTTGGCTCCGGTAATTGGGGTTCAGCCTTGATTTCTTTCAACTTTTTCTCTTTTCCCATTACATCTATCTTTGGTAAAAGCGGCGGCTTTTCTATTTCTATTCTGACAGAAATTTCTTCAGTCTTCTTATATTCAGAGAAACCCATGTTGAGCTTGGGGAAACCCAGGAGCAGGCCATGTCCAATGAAGGAAATTATAAGTGCTATTTTGGATACTTTACTGGTCAGCATGATCATTTTCTGTTTTAGTTGAAATCACCAGTGCCTGTGCACCAGCTTCTCTGGCAATATCCATAATCTTGACTGCCAGTCCCAGGTCTATTTTTTGATCCGCCTTGATAATAACGCTTTTTTCTCCTGCTTCATCTATTTTTGGTTTCAGTTTCCCGGGCAGGGCTGAGAGGCTAACTTCTTTTCCATTCAGAAATATGCTATTATCGCCAGCAACATGTATAACGATGTTTTCCTCCGAATGCAGCGGGGCAGAAGCTGCAGTGGGCAAAGTAATTTTAATTCCCGGATAGGTAACGAAATGTGATGAAAGCATGAAAAAGATAAGAAGCAGAAAAACGACATCGATTAAAGGAGCGATATCCAGTCGAGTACGTATTTTCTTTCTTCTTTCAAATTCCATAATGCTTTCTCTAAGTCGTCTTTATTTACCTGTGCTGGTAATATGTTCTAACTCCAAAAGCTCCGATGCAACGTCCTTTATCTGGCTGTCTACGTTATCCACTCTGCCTTCAAAATAGTGATAAGCAACTAATGTGGGAATAGCCACTGACAGGCCGGCGGCGGTAGTGATAAGTGCTTCCCAAATGCCACCGGCTAAAACTGATGCATCTACCTTGCCACCCAATTCCTGAATCTTCATGAAGGCACGTATCATGCCGACAACGGTGCCCAACAGCCCTAACAGCGGGGTAATACTTCCAATAACAGCTAAGCCGCGAAGGTTCTTATCCAGCGTCCGCAGCAGCCTTGAACAGGCTCGAACGATTATTTTTTCTCTTTCTTCCGAGCTTCTTTGACGAATACGAATCCCTACAGCCAGGATATGGGCCACAGGATCATGTGAACTTTCACATAGTTTAAGAGCCTGGTCTGCCTTTTCTTCTTTTAGGAGATTTTTTACACGGGGGAAAATATTGTCGATTCGCGGTTTGACTTTACGCAGAGAATAAAGCCTTTCCATAATGATAGTAGCCGAGATTACCGAACAGGCCAAAATCGGCCACATTAAAAAACCGCCTTTTAGAAAAAAAATAAACATTTTGTACACTCCCTAAAACTTTATTGATGCCGACAACATCCGGGCGACAACCCCTGCTATTGGCGGAAAAATAAAAAGAGAAGCTCTCAAGAAAAACGTTATTCGTGGACCCAGAAAAGCAATCTCGAAAGGAATTCCTGCAATCATCCACATCTTCCAGGCAGCAAGGTAAGCAACAGTACACCCAATGCCCGCTCCTGATTTATAAAGAGAAAAAGCTATGGGAAAACTGATATAAGGACCGCCTGGCGTGAGTGCTCCGGCAAGGCATGCAATCAGTATTCCCTTAAAACCGGCACTGTCGCTTAGCCAGTTACTGATGACCTCTTTAGGAAGCAGAACCTGCACCATGCCGGCTATGATAAAGGCCGACACCAGCAACGGTAAAATATTGACAAACATCTTGCCGCCTGTTTTAAGGCCTGAAAGGCAAACCGATTTATCTTGTGAATAAGCAACGATAAGCAGGATTAATGCTACCGCTGCCAAAAGAATATTAGTTACATTCATACTATTTGCTCCTGATTTTTTCATTCTGTCATGTTCCTACATCGTGGGATAAACTTCACTTATGGTTATTACGATAGCGGCTTTTGGTTTTAGTTCCCCGTACTTAGCTATCATTTGTTGGCATCTGGCTCTCAACTGTGGGTCTTCTGTTTTCTCCAGTCTTTGGGCCATCTTCTCATTTCGTCTTGCTGATTTTTCCTGCATAACTGCTAAGGCCTTATCAAACAGTTCACCACAAGTTATAATCTGGGCTTTGCCTTTGAGTTGATATGCCTGCAATCTGTTCATATCCGTAACAGCCAGAGCGATCTGAGGATTTTCCTGGAGGTTTTTTCTTGTTTTGTTGAATAGAACATCGACGAGTAATACTTCGGAATCGCTAATTGGTTCAACCAGGCCGACAGGTACTACGTTAGGCTTATTGTCCTCGGATGCGGTTGCAAAATAGCAAATATTGTCTCTTAAAACTTCTTTTATTTCGGCGGTCAATTCCATTATTGTCCTCCATTACCCTTTTGCTTTTGATATTGCTTAATACGTTCTTTAAGTTCTTCTGCTGACTTAAATGTAGGTGGGGCTGAGATAAGCAAACATTCCACCGGCCCATCTGATTGATTAGCTACGCCCACTGCTACATTAGCAGGAACGGTTATGGCTGTTCCTTTGGTAATAGCAAAATGCTTGTCACCAGAAAACACCTCCAATTCACCGGCCAAACAGTAAAGAAGCCCATCTTTAGGGTGAGCATGAGGATGGACTTCCAGCCCTGCCGGTATTTCCAGGTGAATCAGCGAGACGTTGCTGGTAAACAAAAAAGGTCTCATAGTCCCCTCGCCGGTTTGCAGACCTTGTGTATCATAGGCATTAAAAACGCCAATTTGGGTTTCACAACTCATCTTATTCGTGCTCCTTTCTGCTGACAATAATGCAGGAAGGCTTTGATGCAGTAGAGGTATCAAAAACTTCTATCCGGCTGAAACCGGCTTCTTCCAGAATACTGACAAATTCTTTGTCGTTGTAAGTATAAAAAGGGAAACTGTTTTGTAGAGATACCATCAAATCCCATAAAACAGTAGTAACAGGTCCCGTCCTTTCCTTGTTAATAGTCCACTGTTTTGTAATAAATATCCCACCTTCATTAAGTGAATCTTTAACCTTTTGCAGAACAGGCAAGAGCAATTCTTTGGGTTTATAGAGGGCATCGGAAGCTAAAATAATATCGTAGCTTCCACCCCAATCGTCCCGAGTAAAATCGCCTTCGATCGCGTGTACACGGTCTTGCATTTGGTATTTAGCAATAAATTCACGGGTAATTTCTAAAACCGCCGGCATATCAAAAACAAAGCTCTGAAGCTTAGGATTGATTTGGCAAAACCCAATACCATACAAACCATGACCGCCACCCAGGTCAAGAAGTTTGGTTGCGTTGGGAAATTCCGGCAGAGAAGAAACTATTTTCAAAGCTTCCTGCAATCCTCCACGCATAGCTCCTTCAGCCATAGCCAACGTAAAGCCCCTGTCGAATACTTTCTCCTGTTTCTCATCTGGCACAGTCAAACCTTCTCTTAAGCAATCCCCAAGCTTTGACCATCGCTGCTGCCGTCCTTTTTTCATCAGACTGAGCAGATTGCCTTGATAAAAAGGCGATTTTCTCACAAGATAAGCCGAAGCAAGGAAAGTATTACAATAAAGGCAATTCTGTTTTGTTAACAATCCTATTGCAACCAGACTGTTTAGAAATTTGACGGTCAGTTTCAAATCTGTCTTCAGTTCGCCGGCTGTTGTTTCTGCTGTTTTTGGTGTTTCAAGACAATTGAAGACCCCCAGCTCAACCGCTGTGAAAAGCAGAAGGCACTTTTCTGAACCCTGCATTATCTCATACAAAGGCTCAGCATCGGTACCAGGAATATCTGTGAGTAACTTCATAGCACTAAACTCCTCAATATATCAAAACTTAATGGTCATTGTTCCTGTAATTACTCGGCCTGGTGCAATTGTGTCCTGGTCGGTCCCTTTGTAAATCGTATAATCGTCGTCGAATAGATTTTCTACATTCAAAGCAAGTTCACAATTTTTGTTTATTTGCTTAGAAATTGAAAAATCAACAGTTTCGCTGCTATCCAGCTCGGAAGTGTTTTCGTTATCGGCGTACCTTTTATTTCTGTAGTTGAATACCAATCTGGCATCAAACAGTTGTGGGTTCGTATATGTAAGACCCAACCCCACTTTGTGACGGGGGGTATAGGGGAGAAAATTGCCTTCCACCGAAGAGTCTGTAGAATACTCCCTAATTTTGGATTCGTTATACGTGTAATTAGCAAACCACTGCCACTGTTGGCTCATAATCCCTTCCAACTCCATTTCTATTCCCCGCATTCTTACCTTGCCGATATTATCTCTCTTCCAGTGAGTGGAGGTGATTGTATCATAACCAATGAAATCTTTGGCGTCCGTTTGATAAATACTGACCCTTCCCATCAGAGACTCTGAAAACAAATGCTCTAAGGTTAAATCATAAGAAAGTACTTTCTCCGGCTCCAGTTCCGGATTGCACTCAATATATAAAGGGCCTCGCGTCAGGGTGGTATACAACTCATAGAGACTTGGGGCCTTAAATCCTTTGCCGACCGAACTCTTTAGGGTGGTAGATTCGCTAAGATGCCAGGCAGCGCCGAGCTTAGGTGAAAACTGGCTCCAATCTTTAGATGAAAATTCATTGGAATAAGCTGCGTGAGGAGCAGGGTTGGTATCCCAGTTTTTACCATCATAAGCCTTTATGTAGTCGAAACGACCACCTATGCTGACTATAAGGGCATCGTCGAAAAGTTTTATCTCATCATTTACGAAGGTGGAAATATAACGCTGCTTGCCTTGGGCTCCGCTTGACCTCGTTCCCACAAAATATCTATCTTTTTTCTCAAGGTCGCTGTGTTTATAATCGAGGCCTAAAGTCAAACTATTCCAATTTGACAACTCTATAGTCGACTGCAAACTGCCCCCTATCCCCAGCATAGGGATGATTTCACGGCGGTAGAGAGAGTTATAGGCAGGAGCTTTATCAAAATAACTATCCCATTTGTCATCATTTACAAATAGCTGTGCCTTCCATTCAACCTTTTCGTCATTACGAAACCAATCCAGCCAGTAGCGGTAATTTTCCGTATAGCCATAAAAATATTTTCTTCCCCGGCCCAGCTTGTGATGATAACGTGAGAAACCAAAGCTGATGCCAGAATCTTCATCTATATCATAAAACAATTTGGCAAGGATACTGTCTTCCCTGCTAAATCTCTTGATGTCATAAGAAAATTGCGGGTCAACGGCATTATATCCGTCCGATTCACCATATCCACCGGTTACAAAATAGCCCCATTTGCCAGTTTTTTCCTGTTGAGTCAGTTTCGTTGACCATGTGCCCATAGTACCAATGCTCTGCTGAAGCCAGGTTTCTCGACCCTGTTCAGGCTTTTTGGTAATAATGTTAATTACCCCACCCATAGCATTTGAGCCGTATAGTGCTGACGATGGACCGCGAACAATTTCAATCCTTTCGATAGCTTCTTTGGGAATCTGCGACCATTCTACCCAGCCGTTATTCGCGTTATTCTGCGGCACACCATCAACCAAGACCAAGGTTCTGGTCCCATCGCCACCTGTGCCTCGTAGGTTTACCGGCCTATTCCCTGCAACAGTATGCATCCCATAGTGATAATCCACATTCAGACCCACAGTCGTTCTTAAAATGTCGTCTACCCTCTCAAAGGGCGAGGCCTTGATATCTTCGGAATCAATAACTGATACACTTGCTGGTATATTGGCAATTTGCCTTTGGGTTCTGGTTGCTGTCACTACTACCTGGCCCAAATCGAATCCTTTAATGTCTTCTTTTTTCTCTTCCTCTTGTGCTAATCCGGTCTGCACCAAAACAAAAAATAGCCCCGCTGTTAATAAAAACGACATTCTTTTAATTTTCACTTGCATCTCCATTCTTTGGGTTTGCAAACTCCATTCATCATACGTATCTGTTCAATATCCGGCTTGTTTGCTTTATCTATAGACTGTTATGTTAGCACGTTTTTCAAAATCGTACTACGTTGCATAAAAATAGTAAATTCGTGCTACCAAGTCAAAGGAAAGTTTGCTAAAATCTGAAAAAATTGTAGTTTTTTGAAAATATTGAAAGATAGGATGTTTGCAGGAGAATTCAAAATGAGTAAAATTGAACGCGTTGGGGTGTCACTGGATAAAAAGTTACTCACCATGTTTGATGAGTTAATTGCCAAGCAGGGTTATGCGAATCGCTCCGAGGCCATTCGTGATTTAATTCGAAATCGCCTGTCAGAAGAACAATTGGCAGACCCAACTTCACAAGCTACAGCAGGCGTATTTCTAATTTATGACCACCATGAAGCAAAATTGTCACAGAAGCTGGTAGATATACAGCATAACCACTTATTAGAGGTTATCGCATCAACCCATGTGCATCTGGACCATAACAATTGCCTTGAGGCAATAATACTTAAAGGCAAAGTCAAGGAAATTGAAAAACTGGGCAATAACATCGCCTCGTTAAAAGGCATTAAGCTGAGCCGGATGAATATGATGACAACAGGAGAACAGCTTGTATGAGTTTTTCTCTATGTAAATGGCCGAACATAGTTGTTGCAGAAATGCGTGATGTCTAATAGAATTGTTCGGGTAAAAACCGATACGTATGCAGTCAAGAAAACATGATTAATATTTGTAAAAAATGGATTAGTGCTCCTAAATGTTTGCGCATAGCTCTCGTCACAATATATTTATACACGACCCTGGCAATCCACTTACACCATACCTGCCATCAAAACAGCAAAAATACTCATACTTCCGTTTTGAAATGTTCAGGCTGTTGCCATTTGCATATCGATAGTTCAGCAAATATTGTTGAAGCGTCAATAATTAATCACGGCAATTCCAGCAGTAAAAATCGTTCTGGCAGCGGAATATGTGTGGCCTGTCTGTATTTGGCTACCGCAAAATCATCTGTACCAAGCTTTGTGTCATCGTTATTGGTAACTCAGATAATTATACCAACACAACTTTTGCCAAAATCAAGTTTGCCCAAGCGGCTTGAATGGCTGTCTTCGATATTGCTGCGAGCACCCCCAATAACCATTTCCTAATTGTTTTATCGAGTGGTCAGCACTCTGTAAAACCAAGATTTTCTGACTAATAAATTTTACAACACAGTTTTTACATTGCTGTTGTATGATTTTATTTGCGAAAAATAATTGAACATAAATTCAGGAGTGCTCCAAATGCAAAAAACGCCATTTTTTATGATATTGTTATTCTCGGTGATATTTGCAAATATTAGTTTCGCTGAGGGTAACGCCAGTGATATTGAAAAATTAAATACCAAAATTTTGGAATTACAGCAGCAGATGCTTGAAATGCAGAAAAGACATGATACTGAAATCAATGCTTTAAAACAACAGATGAACAAACTTGCTGCCGAGGCTGGTAAACCACAGGCCAAAGATGAACTTACAGCCCTGCGCCAGTTAGCAAAAGCCAAGGCAGCAGAGGAGATTATTACTGAAAAAGAACTTGAAGAAACTACTTTCAAATCCCGCGGGCTTGGCCTGCAGGCCCTGAATCCTGAAATCAGCTTTGCTGGAGATTTTTTATTTTCCAGCAGACAGGATAGTACCTCCGATGAGAGTAGTAATTTCGATTTTCGTGTTCTTGATATCCATGTTGAGTCGTGGCTTGATCCATACACCAGATTTAAGGCAGCGATACCGGTTACTGAGAGTGAAGCTAAGCTTGGTGAGGGATATATAACCTTATACGATATTTCAGACGACTTGAATTTGACGATAGGTAAATTTCGCCAGCAGTTCGGCGTAGTAAACCGATGGCACAAACACGCACTTGATCAGGTAGATTTTCCTTTGGCTCTCCGCGAAATCTTTGGTAATGGCGGACTAAACCAAAGCGGTGTATCGCTTGATTGGCTTATGCCTCCTGCTGGTAATGCTTCGCAGCAATTAACCTTCCAAGTGACAGATGGTTCAAATGACCGCTTATTTGGTGGGAATACCAGTAACAGGCCAAGTCTTCTTGCTCACTATAAAAACTATCGGGATATTTCGAAAGATACCTATATGGAGTGGGGTCTCACCGGTCTTGTAGGATGGAATGATCAGTGGGAAGTTGGCAGTTCTACTACCAAACAAGACAGCCGGGAAATGACCACTGTACTTGGTGCTGATTTTACGGTTCTTTGGGAGCCAACCGAAAAGATGCGTTACAAAAACGTAGAATGGCGAAGCGAGGCGTATTGGTTAAACAAAGATATTCTTGCACCGGACGGTTCAGGCGAGGACACTATCAATGCCTGGGGGCTGTATAGTTATCTGCAAACCAAGATTTCACGCACAATTGATATCGGTATCAGAGGTGACTATTTTGTACCTGATAGCAAGAGCTACGCGAACACTTCTGGCTGTACCTCGCTATCACCATTGGCGGTAACCGGAGATAATCCTTATCTATGGCAGGTTGGCCCATATATTACCTGGCAGCAGAGCCCGTTTGTAAAATTCCGACTGGAGTATAATCATGCTGACGGCAAGGGTATCGCTAATCCTGAAGATATTGTGTGGTTCCAGTGTGTATTCAGTGCTGGGCCGCATAAACATGAACGTTACTGATAGAAAGGAGCAATATTATTATGAGAAATACACTGCTAATAGTTGTATTGATTTTAGCTTTCCTGACAACAACTTTATATGCCGAAACACAATTGAATGTCGTAACGACTCTGCCTGATTATGCCTTTTTTGCTAAGGAAATTGGTGGAGATAGAGTTTCTGTTAAATCCATTGTTCGCGGTGATCAGGATGCGCATTTTATCCGACCAAAGCCTTCATTTGCCACAGCTTTAAGAAAAGCCGATGTTTTTGTTGCTACAGGCCTGGATTTGGAATTGTGGGCACAAACTGTGATAGACAATTCCGGCAATGGTAAGATTCGAAGCGGTCAGGCCGGATATGTATCTGCTGCTACAGGAATGAAGCTGTTGGAAAAGCCAAAGACAATGTCAAGGGCTGAAGGCGGTGTTCATATTTACGGCAATCCACATCTTACCTGCAGTCCTATCCAAATGAAAATAGCAGCTCGTAATATAGCTACGGGCTTGATTAAGAATGACCCAGAAGGTAAAGAAATTTACCTGCAAAATCTAAAGCAATTGCATAACAGAATCGATGAAAGCTTGTTTGGTAAAAAACTTGTAGAAATGTTAGGTGCCGATACATTGTGTACCCTTGCCGAACAAGATAAGCTGATACCGTTCTTGCAAGAGCAAAAATTTGAAGGTAAACCCTTGGTTGAATATCTGGGCGGCTGGATGGGAAAAATGCTTCCGCTAAGAGGAACACCAATTGTCACATATCATAAAAACTGGATTTACTTTGTTAAGCTGTTTGGTCTTGAAGAAGCTGGAACCGTTGAACCTAAACCGGGAATACCGCCATCACCTAAACATGTAACTCGTCTGATCAACCTTATGAAGGAAAGGGATATCGGCATTATTTTAGCTGCTAACTACTTCGATGAACAGAAAATCAAAACGGTAGCAGCCAGAACAAACGCCGAAGCTGTTATTGTGCCGATTTATACGGGCGGTGCCAAAGGTACGGAAGACTACTTTAAGCTCGTTGACTACTGGGTTGATGGCTTATTGAAGGCAGCAGAAAAGAAGGATATTTTGAACAAATAAAATGAATGAAGAAAGAAAAGTATTATGACTTCTGAAATAGTAAGATTTTTTTCCGTCCAGATCGCCTTGATAGCCGTTGTACTAATTTTGCACACTTACATAGGCTTGCACATTATAAGACGCACTTTGATATTCTCAGACCTGGTGCTTGACCAACTTGCAGCCTTTGGTGCTATGGCCGGTATAGCGTTAGGGGTAGAATATGGTACGTTCAGCTCGTATCTGTCATCAATGGTTGCTGTACTTTTGGGTGCATTGTTGCTTGCCTTGATAAAGCCGAAAAGTCGGGCAATACCACGTGAGGCTGTTATTGGGATCATGTATGCGATGGCACTGGTAGCTTCGCTTTTATTAGGTGACAAACTATGCGGTGGCGGTGCTTACGTAACTAAAACGCTTGCAGGCTCTATGCTTTGGGTTACCTGGCCGTTGGTTAGTGTAACAGCTGTAGTGTATATTTTGATTTTAATATTTCACTTTATGTTCCGTAGAAAGTTTATTGATCTGGCAGAAAAGCCCGATTCAGTAAAAAGTGAGAAGTTTTGGGATTTTTTGCTGTTTGTAACCCAAGGAATAATTACAGTTTTGATAGTTCCTATCGCAGGTGTTTTGTTGGCTTATGCATTTTTGATGATACCAGCAGCCATAGCAGCGATGTTTACTAAGAAGTGGGCTCCGGCTGTAGTTATAGGCTGGAGCATTGGTTTTATAGCCTGTTTGATTGGGCTATGCTCATCATATTATTTCAATTTACCCTATGGTCCCAGCTTGGTTTTGTCTTTAGGCGTTTTCTTTATTGCCGCGATAATTATTCGGTGTCTGTTTCCCCATAACAGTTCAGTTTCAGTGAAAGGAGCCCAATAATGCTGCCAATAATTCAAGTTCTTGGTCTGCCTTTCCTTGCCTGCATTCTGATGAGTTCCATTCTTGGTTACTTAGGAACACATGTGCTTAAAAGGGAAGTAATTTTTATCGATATTGCCCTGGCACAGATTGCAGCGGTTGGCTCTATTGCTGCCCATATAGCATTTAAAGCACATGGCGATTCAGCTCTTGTTTACGGATGCTCTTTAGGTTGTGTTTTAATAGCAGCCGCATTTTATGCCTTTGTCCGTAGCAGAATAATTCAAATCTCACTTGAAGCGGTTATTGGTATCTCTTATGCAATTGCAGCGGCGGCCGCTCTTTTTTTGGTAGGTATTGCTCCTGGTGGTCATATGCATATTCAGCACATATTATCCGGCAGTCTTCTATGGGCCGGATGGAAGCAAATAATTACAAGTTTAGCAGTATTCTCAGTTATAGGAGTTTGTTTTTATCTGATCCGCAAGCCGATTGCGGAAATATCGAACGATTACCAGAAAGACACCGCTAAGGATTTAAGGGCGGTATTCTGGGATTTTATTTTTTATGTTCTGCTTGGCGTTGTGATTACTCTATCGGTTCAGGTTGGTGGCATAGTTGTTGTGTTTGCATTTCTGATAATACCAGCCATAATTTCAGCAACTCTAACCTCACGTTTGGGCCCTCAAATTACGATAATCTGGACATCTGCCATTTTAGCCTCACTGGCTGGGTTGCTGTTTGCATATTACCTTGATTTTTCGATAGGTCCTGTTATCGCGTTGTTTTTGGGTATTGAGTTGGTAATAGTTTCAATTGCTGTTAAATTAAGCCACAAAAGCTCTGCTTTATAAAAACAACTGGTACAGCTAATTTCATGAATGCGGCACTTTGTGTATAACTTTTTTATGTTAATCTTGCCAGAGTAAACACTTAACATTCGGTAAATACCACATAAATTTAGTATGACAGTGCTGGTTTTTAATAAAAACCGATCTTACGGCATCAAAAATGCTGTTTGGTAAAATTTGCTACCAACGCAAAATAAGGACTTACGAACAAAATAGCAATGTTGTATTCAGAGGTTGTGAAAAAATATTAGAAAATTTTATAATTTTTGTTTGACTATTTTTAGGCAAGCCTAATAATATTAGCGGTTCCTAATAAATTTGGATGTGCTAATGAATATGAGTGTAAGTAGAGGACTAAGTGCTAGTCTCGAAGATTATCTCGAGGCGATATTCTGGATAGCTTCCTCAAAAGGGGCGGCCAGGACCAGGGATATTGCGAAAAGACTCGGAGTGAAAGCCGCCTCGGTGACAGGAGCTTTGCAGGCGTTAGCTGAAAGAAAATATATCGACTATACACCTTACGAGGCAGTAACGCTTACATCGGAAGGGCTTGAAGAGGCCAAGAAGGTGGTAAGAAGGCATGAGATCTTACGAGATTTCTTCGTAAGTGTTTTGGGTATAAAGGAAAAAACTGCAGACGAAGGAGCCTGTAAGCTGGAGCATAATATACCAAAGCCAATTATAGATAGGCTGATTGAGTTTATGGAATTTGTTGAAAGCTGCCCGCGAGGTGGAAAAGATTGGATAGAAAAGTTTATTGAGCAGTGCAACCTCGAGAAACATAAAAACTGTAAAGCATGTATTGAGCAAAATCTTAAAGATTTCCAAAAGGAGGAATCAATGGCCCAAACAAGTCAAGAAACAACTCTTGCCAATTTGAAACCCAAAGAAAAAGGTGTTGTCATCAAAATGACCAGACGAGGTTCAGTAATAAAACGCCTTGCTGACATGGGTATTGGTAGAGGAGCTTTAATTGAGGTAGAGCGTGTTGCGCCACTGGGAGATCCGATTGATATCAAAGTCAAGGGTTATCATCTTTCCCTTCGAAAAGAGGAAGCCGCGAATATAGCAGTTAGACTGGAACAGTGAATGCTGACTATGGATTCAATCATTGGTATTAGAGTGACAGATAGGATTTTGCATTGGATAAGCAAATGGAATCAAAACAGCTCTCACCACTTTCGATGGTAAAAGCAGGCCAGAAGGTAAAATTGGTAGCTGTGGAGGCTGGGAAAGGACTAAAAGGTCGGCTGGTCGCAATGGGCTTGGTACCGGGCGTAGAGATAACGGTGATTGGCAACGGCCACCCCGGCCCTTTTGTGATAGGTGTGAGAGGTTCAAAAATGATGCTTGGTAAAGGAATGGCACACAAGATCATGGTTAAATGAAGATTAGAGAGGCATAAATTTTTTTTGAGTCTATTGTTAGGCGTACCTAAAAATTTAAGGATGAGCTTAAATTATGAAAGAAAAAAGAATAACGGTTGCATTAGCGGGCAATCCCAACAGTGGCAAGACAACTGTTTTCAATGCTTTAACCGGAGCACATCAGCATATCGGAAACTATCCGGGTGTAACTGTTGAAAAGAAAGAGGGATTTCGCAATCATAATGGATATGAAATTAAATTCGTAGATTTACCAGGTACATACAGTCTTACAGCTTACTCAATTGAAGAAGTTGTTGCACGAAATTTCATCATTGATGAACATCCCGATGTAGTAGTTGATATAATCGATGCCTCCAATCTTGAGCGAAACTTATACCTTGCCACTCAGATTATTGAAATGAATATGCCGCTTGTTTTAGCTTTTAATATGAGTGATGTTGCAAAGCAAAGAGGGACTACCTTTGACAATGGTCAACTTTCAAAATTCTTTCATGCACCGATAGTTCCTACGATAGGCAACAAAGGCAAAGGGTTGGATAGACTACTTGATATAATTGTAGAAACTACAAAAAAGCCCCATCATGATACTGGCCATATCCTGAATTATGGTCGGGAAGTTGAACAGGAGATTGCCAAGATTGAGAAGCTTGTCGATAGTGAACATAGTCTGGTGAAAAAGTATGGCTCAAGATGGCTGGCCTTGAAATTGCTGGAGCAGGACAAGGATATACTTGATAAGGGGCACAATGAAGACGTTGTTGGCACTGTTGCCCAGAGCGTAGAGCATCTAACCAAAATTTTTGGAGATGAGCCGGAAATTATAATTGCTGACAGAAGATATGGCTTCATCTCCGGCGCCTGTGAAGAGTCAGTCAAAAGTTCTGTGGAGTCAAGACATACAAGAAGCGATATAGTGGATAAGGTTATTCTCAATAGAGTTCTGGCACTGCCCATTTTTGCAGGATTGATGTATTTGGTATTTAAGCTGACCTTCTGGGTAGGTGATCCAATAATGGGCTGGATCGAAAATTTCTTTGAATGGCTGACAGGAGTTATAACTGGATTTTGGCCAGCAGGAACCGAGAGCATTCTGCAGTCCCTTTTAGTTGATGGTATAATTGGTGGCGTGGGCGGTGTCATTGTCTTTTTGCCGAACATATTGCTGCTGTTTCTGGCGATAGCGATACTCGAAGATTCCGGCTATATGGCAAGAGCAGCCTTTATTATGGATCGCATAATGCATAAAATCGGTCTGCACGGTAAAAGTTTTATACCGATGCTAATAGGGTTTGGCTGCTCGATACCGGCTATTATGGGGACGAGGGTGCTGGAAAACAGGCGGAGCCGATTGACAACCATAATGGTTATTCCGCTTATGAGTTGCGGAGCAAGGTTGCCGATTTATGCCCTTATCATACCTGCGTTTTTTGCACCCCAATGGCATGGCCTTATGCTCTGGCTCATTTATGTAATCGGGATAGTATTAGCGATTGTCTGTGCTAAGCTGCTGAGGCACACACTCCTTAAGGGCGAAACAGTTCCGTTTGTTATGGAGCTTCCGCCATACAGGGTACCGACGCTGAGAGGTATTCTAATTCATATGTGGGAAAGAAGCGGGCTGTATTTGAAAAAGGCCGGCACTATTATCCTGGTAATATCAATTCTGCTTTGGGCAGCTACAAGTTATCCAAAACCGGATGAGTCAAAGTTGGTAGGCCTTGATCAGCAGCAAATTCAGGAAGTGGAATTAGAACACTCAATTGCGGGAAGAATAGGCAAGGACTTAGAGCCTGTCATTAAACCTTTAGGATTTGATTATCGTATTGGGACCGCTTTGATGGGGGCTTTGGCTGCTAAGGAAGTTTTTGTCGCCCAGATGGGTATTGTGTATTCCATCGGCGAATCCGATGAAGAATCGGAAACGCTAAGAACAAAATTGAAGGATAATTATTCACCGCTTCAGGGATTCTGTATTATACTGTTTTGTTTGATAAGTGCTCCGTGTGTAGCGACGCTGGCAGTATGTAAGCGTGAAACTGGTTCCTGGGGCTGGGCATTTTTCCAGTTCTTTGGCCTAACTGCCCTGGCTTATGTGATAACCTTGATTGTTTATCAGGTGGGAAGTTTATTTGTTGGATAGGAAGGTGAGTTTATGGAAACGATAATAGTCTTGTTGATCGTGGGTTTGGCGGCAGCAGCAGGAGTGGGGACTTTTTGCAGAATTGTTAAAGGGAAAGGCGGCTGTAGTTGTAGCCAAAGTTGTCAATCCTGTGGGAATCCTAAATCTGATATGAAGTAATTTTTTTTGACCAAAAAGTTAGGCACGCCTAAATTTTGTAACCAAAGCATTTGAAAGGAGTGTTGTTGTGAAAAAATCGAGTACCTTGTTAATTGCAGCTATGTGTTTAATTTCAGGAGAACTCTGTCTGGCTAAAGATAGCCAAGACAGCATCTGGAACAGGGGAACATTGACCGACGGCTTCTGGGGACTTAGCGGTCAGTTGGAAGATAATGGTATTGAGGTCTCATTTGGTCTTACCAAAATCTACCAACGCAGTGTTAAGGGAGGTTTGAGTACAAATAATCGAAAGGGTGAATACGCAGGCAGTTATGACCTTGAAATAATATTTGATACGAGCAAGTTGTTTGGTTTTGACGGAAGCTTTTTTATTCACGGTGAGGGTGGCTGGACTGATGCCGAAGGAATTGACGGAACATCTGTTGGCACTTTCTTTGGGGTAAACGCAGATGCAATCGGCAATCGTTCGCTGGATATTGTAGAGGCGTTTTACGAGACTTCACTTACAGATAAATTGAGTCTTTACGCAGGCAAGATCGATTTTACCGGTTTTTTTGACACCAGTGCCTTTGCCAATGACGAGAGTACTCAATTTCTCAATGGTTCATTGGTAAATAATGCGGCAATTCCTTTTCCGGACTACAGTCTTGGTGTAATTGCCAACTATAATATATCAGACAACTGGTATATAATGGGAGGTGTTGCCGACGCACAGGCCGATGGCAGAGAAACTGGTTTTAATACAGCCTTTCACGGTGAGGATTATTTCTTTTATACCTTCGAGACAGGAATTACACCGAAGCTTGATTCGGCAAATGGTCCTCTTGCCGGTACGTATAGAGCGGGACTTTGGTATGATCCGCAGGATAAAACACATCTTTCCAGCGGCAAAAATGTGCGTGATGATACCGGTTTCTATCTGAGTTTTGATCAGATGTTGAGTAAGGAAAACACTGCTCCTGGAGATAGCCAGGGGCTGGGCGTTTTCGGTAGATACGGTTGGGCAGATAGTAAAGTAAACGAGGTTACAAATTTCTGGAGTGTGGGCCTGCAATATCAGGGCCTATTTGAAGGCAGGGATGACGATGTTCTTGGAGTGGGCTTTGCGCATGGAACCTTCAGCGATAAAGCGTCTTCAGTCTATCCGGAGGATTATGAGAGTATTCTGGAAGTTTATTACAATGCTCAAGTAACACCGTGGCTGAGCTTAAGTCCGAGTATTCAGTATATCGCTAATCCAGGTGGGGCCAAGGATATAACTGATGCAGTAGTTCTTGGGCTTAGAGTACAAATGGAATTTTGAATGTTAGCATTGCAGTTGTTTGAATTATGAAAAAAACTTACCACAGAAATTATTCCGGAACATTGACCTCCTTGGCCATTGGTACTTTTCAACTGGACCAGCTATTGCGATGTTTTTAGGCTGCGAATTGGCAATAACTTCACTTATGGCAAGGGTTTGGCCTGGAATCTTGAATTTGTATAGCAGATAGACCGACTAATTTTGCAACGGTCGTTGCATTTTGCAACCACCTATGGTATATTGTTTATGGCAGAAAATGAAAAATACAGAACAAAATGTCATTTTGGACTCGATAAGCGAAGGTGTTTTTACGGTCGACTTAGACTGGCGGATCACTTCTTTTAATCGAGCGGCTGAGGAAATCACCGGTATTAGACATCAGGATGCCATCGGTAAATTTTGCCGGGACGTTCTAAGAGCAGATGTTTGCGAAACTGGCTGTACGCTGGCAGAAACAATGCAAACCGGTAACCCCATAATGAATAAGGCTGTGCACATCATTGATGCCCAAGGTAAGAAAAGAGCAATTGCCATATCAACTGCTCTGTTAAAAAACACTGAAGGTAAAGTTATTGGAGGCGTTGAAACGTTTCGTGATACCAGTGCGATTGAACAGCTCCGCAAGGAAATCGAAGGCCGATATTCATGCGAAGATATTATCAGCCAAAGTCATAAAATGCAGAACCTTTTTAGCATTTTGCCAAACATTGCTGAAAGTAATACAACAGTTCTAATTGAAGGTGAAAGCGGTACTGGTAAAGAACTTTTCGCCAGAGCTATTCATAATCTGAGCTTCCGTAAGGACAAACCCTTTGTTGCGGTGAATTGTGGTGCTTTGCCCGATACACTTTTAGAATCAGAGTTGTTTGGTTATAAAGCTGGTGCATTTACAGATGCCAAAAAGGACAAGCTCGGCCGGTTTGCCTTGGCTGAAGGTGGAACTATTTTTCTGGATGAGATTGGCGATATCTCTGCTTCTGTTCAGGTTAAACTGCTGCGTGTTTTGCAGGAAAAGACCTATGAGCCGGTAGGTGCTGTTGCTACTGTTAAGGCAGATGTTCGGATTATCACAGCCTCCAATAAAAAACTCGACGAACTCGTTAAAGAGGGCAAATTCAGAGACGATCTATATTATAGAGTCAATGTAATGAAACTGGAATTGCCTCCGCTGAGGGATAGAAAAGAAGACATCTCGCTATTAGTAGACCATTTTATCAGCAGATTTAACCGACTGCACAACAAGAATATCTGCTGTGTTACAAATGAAGTGACGGCAGCTCTGCTAACTTATGATTATCCCGGCAATATACGCGAGCTTGAAAATATTATTGAGCACTGTTTTGTTTTGTGTGAAGGCGAGATAATAGAAGCTAAATATTTGCCTTCATCGGTTCGTCCAGCCTTGAAAAAGGAAAATGCAAAGAATAGCGAACCTGCAACCATCAAGCAGATGGAGATTATTCTGATAACTCAGGCTCTAAGACGAAACAAAGGCAATAAAACAGCGACAGCCAAGGAACTTGGAATCGACAAAAGCACATTGTTCCGCAAGATGAAGGCATTTGATATCAAGCGGGAAACGTATTAGTAGGAACCAAAACATTGGATAGAATAGTCATTAAAAAACAAAAAGTTATAGGCGTTATAGTCGTATTGTCTTTGGTTGTCTGCTTGACAATTTTAGCGTTTTCTTTTCAAGGTTCCAGGGGAATTTGGCAGCCTGATGAAGGATATTACACCGGTACCGCTGTAACGATGATGGCAAAAGACAGCCTTTTTACCCCTTATCTTGGTGAACATGAGATATTTCTTGATAAACCTCCAATGATATATTGGGGGATAATCGCAGGCCTTAAGCTTTTCGGTCACAGTGAGTTTGCTGTTCGCTTCTTTCACGGTCTATGCTTTATCCTAACGAGTTTAGCTGTTGGCTCACTGAGTTATTCAATGTTCAAAGACAGATGGCTGGCCTTATTATCTTCGTTGATTTATGCAACCATGGTTATCCCCTTTATTGCGGCAAATTTTGTCACGCCGGATACTATTCTTACCCTGTGGACTACTCTTTCAGCACTGTGCTTCTGGAAAAGTGTTAAATCACATGGGAAAAACCGAATTCTTTGGCAGATGCTTCTATGTGCAACAGTAGGATTAGGGGTCCTCGCTAAAGGCCCTGCGATATTAATCCCATGCGGCGGAATGTTTGTCTTTCTTTTGGTCAGAAAAGAAATATTCCGGTATTTTCTTTCACCTTGGTCACTTTTAGGTGTTTTGATTTTTCTTGTTACTGGATTAAGCTGGTATATCTGGGTTGGTTTTAAAATTCCGGGTGCGTTCAGCTATTTTATTCTTCCGATTTCAATACCACCTGTTTTAACTGGTGGATGGAAATAGCCGCTGTCTTCTGTTACAATCGAATTCGTGGATTGTAAGAAACAGGGACATAGTGTTTACTATACTCGTTATCATT
>Ga0315539_1000625_pt1 | contig 26564 bp, 20 predicted proteins | sample SalMarSW160150MG_FD_203097 | JGI IMG/M metagenome (GOLD analysis project Ga0315539, IMG submission 203097) | Salt marsh sediment microbial communities from the Plum Island Ecosystem LTER, Massachusetts, United States - Salt Marsh Sediment SW1601-150 ...
AGAAGCATACAGGGTTATTGAGGTAAATGCACGATTGTCCCGATCCAGTGCACTGGCATCAAAAGCCACGGGTTACCCCCTGGCTTTCGTTGCTGCAAAACTGGGATTGGGATTTGGATTACATGAACTCAAGAATTCCGTAACCAAGACTACCACCGCTTTTTTTGAGCCTGCATTGGATTACATTGTATGCAAGATCCCACGGTGGGACATGAACAAATTCGAAGGTGTTTCAAACCTGATCGGAAGCAGCATGAAGAGTGTGGGTGAAGTGATGTCGATCGGCCGTACATTTGAAGAAGCGATTCAAAAAGGATTGCGTATGATCGGCCAGGGAATGCATGGATTTGTTGGCAACCGCAATATCGGTTTTAAAAACCTTGAGAAAGAGCTGGCTGAACCAACCGACATGAGGATATTTGTCATCGCCGAAGCCATGGAAAAGGGATTTGATGTGGACCGGATCCATCACCTCACAAAAATTGACAAATGGTTTCTTTACAAACTGAAGAATATCATCAACCTGAAAAATGAACTGGTAAAGTATAATGCTCTTTCCAGGATTCCTGAAGAGAAGATCCGGGAGGCAAAGATACAGGGATATTCAGATTTTCAACTCGCCCGGTTTGTTCTCAAATCCGGTGTTAAAGAAATCGATAAAGATTTACTGAAAGTCAGGGAATACCGGAAAAAAAAGGGTATTATTCCTTACGTAAAACAGATCGATACCCTGGCAGCCGAATATCCGGCTCTAACCAATTACCTCTATCTTTCGTACAGTGGGTCGGAGCATGATGTTGAATTCAGTAGCGATACGGAATCGGTGATTGTCCTGGGTTCCGGAGCTTACCGCATAGGAAGCAGTGTGGAGTTTGACTGGTGTGGTGTGAATGCCCTGGATACCATAAAGCAGCAGGGATACCAGTCTATCATGATCAACTACAATCCCGAGACAGTTAGTACGGATTATGACATTTGCGACCGCTTGTATTTTGATGAGCTTTCACTGGAACGGGTTCTGGACATTGTCGAGCTTGAAAATCCGAAAGGTGTTATTGTTTCAACCGGCGGACAAATCCCGAATAATCTCGCCATTCGCCTGTATAAGCAGAATGTAAATGTTCTTGGAACCTCACCATTATCGATCGACAATGCAGAAAACCGCCATAAATTTTCGATGATGCTTGACAAGTTAGAAATCGACCAACCACGATGGAAAGAGCTTACCAGCATTGAAGAGATTTATGGCTTTGTTGACAAAATAGGATTCCCGGTACTGGTCAGACCCTCTTATGTATTGTCAGGTGCCGCAATGAATGTGGTGTCCAACAGAGAAGAGCTCTCTCATTTCCTGACGCTTGCTGCCAATGTTTCGAAACAATACCCTGTTGTTGTTTCGGAGTTCATTGAAAATGCAAAGGAGATCGAAATTGATGCCGTGGCCGACAGGGGTGAGATCATCGCCTATGCCATTTCCGAACATGTGGAATTTGCGGGTGTACACTCCGGCGATGCAACGATGGTATTTCCGCCTCAGAAAATATACTTTGAGACGGTCAGGAGAATAAAACGTATTTCGCGGCAGATCGCGAAACAGTTGGATATTACAGGTCCGTTCAACATGCAATTTCTTGCAAAAGACAATGATATTAAAGTAATTGAATGCAATCTGAGAGCGTCCAGAAGCATGCCGTTTGTATCCAAGGTGCTCAAATCCAACCTGATCGAGATGGCTACGAAGGTCATGCTGGGTATTGAAGTGGAGAAACCCAATAAATCGATCTTTGATCTCGATTATATCGGGGTTAAAGCACCGCAATTCTCATTCGCCAGGCTCCAGAAAGCCGATCCCATCCTTGGTGTGGATATGTCATCCACCGGTGAAGTGGGTTGTATCGGGGAGGATTTTTATGAAGGAATTCTTAAATCCATGTTGTCGGTCGGATACACCATCCCAAAAAAGAACATCCTGCTTTCCACCGGACCTGCCCGCTCGAAAGTTGAATTGATCAATAGTGCAAAAGCACTGGAGGAAAAAGGGTATACCTTGTATGCAACGCGCGGAACGCAACAATTTCTTGCAAATAGCGGTATTAAAGCCACGGTCCTCCACTGGCCTGACGAAGATAAACACCCGAATACCCTGGATTTCCTGAAGAAGAAAAAGATCGACCTGGTCATCAATATTCCAAAAAACTTAACAAAGAGTGAGTTGAGTAATGACTATCTGATTCGCAGAACAGCTGTAGACTATAACATTCCCCTGATTACCAATGCACGCCTTGCCAGTGCGTTCATCCTGGCATTCTGCAAATTAGATTTGAAAGATATTGCCATCAAAAGTTGGGATGAATACAAAACCAACTAAACCGGGATGCTATTATTCTATTTTCTTTCGCTTGCCATAGGGATTGGTTATTTTATCCTGATCATGCTCTTTCTTTGGGGGTGGAGAAGGACAAGCGTTGTTAAACGATCCACCTGTCGCGGGCAGACAGTTGTCTCCGTTGTTATTGCACTCAGGAATGAGGCGGCAAATATGCCACAACTTATCAGGATGTTGAAATGCCAGGATTATCCGGGCAACCTGCTGGAAATCCTTTTTGTGGATGATCACTCAACGGATACAACGAAGGAAGCCATTCATTTCTATATGAAGGGTGTAACCGGTTATTCAGTCATTCCCAATTCAGGAGTTGGGAAGAAGGATGCCTTGCTGTGTGGATACAAAAGAAGCAGGGGTGATCTTATCATTACCACCGATGCCGATTGCACATTCAGAGAGGAATGGATATCCTCCATCGTTTCTTTCTTTGAAAAGGACAGGCCTGATCTTATCATTGGTCCGGTTATATTGAATGAGGGACAGGGGATCTTTCAGGATCTCCAGGCACTTGAATTCCTGAGTTTAACCGGAACATCGGGGGGATCATCCGGAATTGGCAAACCCATTCTCTGCAATGGTGCAAACCTGGCTTTCAACAGAAAAACAATCGCTCCGGATTCCGAAACCATGAATTCACGTTTTGCATCGGGGGATGATATATTCTTGCTTCATGGAGTAAAAAAAACGGCCGGACTGAAATCCCTGTTTTTAAAATCGTGGGAAGCGGTGGTTATCTCAAAAGGCCAGCCTGATCTGAAATCTTTCTGGAACCAAAGGAAGCGGTGGACATCCAAAAACAGGGGTTATCGTGATTTTGATTCAATCGCCACTGCAATTATCGTCTATTTGATGAATTTGTTATTACTCCTCTCCCTCTTCCTTACTGCTTTCATACCCCAGGGTATCGTTGCTTTTATCGGTCTTTTTACGGTAAAGTCGGCTACAGATCTCCTGTTCATTCATTCTGTTGCCGGTTTTTTTAAGAAGAAACATCTACTGAAATATTTTTTGATTCTCCAGGTTGTTTACTTTTTCTATGTAAGCATCATTCCAATTGCAGGGATGACTGGCAAATATTCCTGGAAAAACCGGATCTATACATAATCAGATATCCCTTTTCCTTACAATAACGAATATGAGGGAGCTGAAAACTGCAATATAGGCCAGAGCCAACAGGATGGTAAGGAAAAACGGCAAAGGATCCGGTGCAATACCGATGGCATTCAGATCAAGGTTGCTATGACCGGAAGCATCCAGCATGGGTTCGTCTGAAGCAATGGTCAGGAACTCGGGTCTTGGAGTAAGATTGGAGATAATTTTTACCGGGAAATAGAGTCTGGCTTCCCGGGGGAACATGAGCCGAATGATGGGTTCGATTAAGATAAAATAAAGAAGGTACATGACGATAGACAATGCAGTGTTCCTGAAAAGCACGACAATCAAAAAACCAATGGTCATGTAACCGATAGCCTGGATGAAATAAACAACCAGCAGGTATGACTTTTCAAAGACCACAGAAACGGAGAGACCCCTGGTAAAGATCATTCCGAAGATCGTACTGGTCAAAAAGACCAGCAAAACACCATAGAGAGCCACAAGAAGAACAACAAGGCTTTTTCCGATGATCAGATCATTTCGGCTCAAACCGGTGATCACCTGTTGCCTGAACGTTTTATAAGAAAATTCATTTCCGACAAGGAGTATCAGGATTACGGCAAGCAGCAGGTTGAACCAGCTTGCTATCCAGGCAAATGATTCCCAGACATGCGGAAACTGAAACAGGTTTTTCATCGTTAAACCGGGTACCGAGATGTCGATTTGCGAGGAGACAAAGATAACCAGTAGGAAAAGTAAGAAATGGAGGATCAGAATCACCCTGAACGAGGCGTAATTCCATATCTTAATCAGCTCTATTTTAAAAAGTTTCTTCATCTATTGCTCTACAGTTTCAATTGCCACGCATGAAATACTATCGAACCAGTTCAAGGAACTGGGATTCAAGACTCTTTTTCCTTACTTCAAGCCGTGAAAGGGTAAACCCGTTCTTAAAAGCAAAAGCATTCAGGTCTGCGGGTGTTTTTTCGTCAGCCAGGGTTAAGGTTATTTCCTGCTCGTCACATTGGCTTGTTTTTACAAATCCAGCCCTGACCAGTACCTCATGCAATTCATTCATCCTTTCGGAAGATATAATAATCATATCATCCTCCACCAATAGTTCATTCACTTTCCCGCTAGCAATCAATTGCCCCCATTTTAAAATCCCAACATGGGAACACACCTTTTCCACCTCATCCAGTATATGGCTGGCAAGGATGATTGTCTTTCCTTTTTCAGCCTCCAGTTTTATAATGTTTCTTACTTCGGCTATTCCTTCCGGATCCAGTCCATTTGCCGGTTCATCCAGCACAAGCACTTCAGGATCCCCCAGCAGGACGGATGCCAGAGCAAGCCGCTGTTTCATCCCCAGTGACAGGGTATCAAAACGGGATCCCTTGCGGGATGTCAGACCGGTAATCTCCAGGACCCTTTCAATATCCTTTTCAGGAATATCCTTAATCAGGCAGTGAATTTTCAGGTTGTGATACAGGGAGAGATAAGGATAAAAATAGGGGATTTCAATGAGCGAACCGACTTTCCTGTTTAACCATTTGCTCGGTTCCTGCTCGAACCATTTGTAGCTGCCCATTTGAGGTTTTAATATCCCGGCAATTATAGAAAGCGTCGTTGTTTTTCCACTTCCATTGGGACCGAGTATGCCAAACACAGTGCCTTTTTGTACTGTTATTGAAAGGCCCTTAACAGCCTGGATCTTTCCATAACTTTTACTGATGTTACGTATTTCCAGAATGGTCATTAGGGAATGAATGATTTTTCATTGAAGGAGTGAAGATAGTAAAAAAGATGATAAGAGTATATATTGATATTTGGAACTTGTGATTGGAAATTTGGAATTTAGAATCTCCCTTTAATTTCCCATTTCCGAAAAGAATTTGATCCTCATCAGCCGGATATCCTCTTCGGAATATTCATCTTCCCCAAGTTCCTGCAGAGCGGCTTCAATGGATTCCGTTTCGGCATCCTCCCTGAAGTAGTCAAAAATTTCCTGTTGATGATCCTCATCCAGCACTTCATTGATATAGTAGTCCAGGTTTATCTTTGTTCCGGATTGAACAATTGACTCAATCTCTTTGAGGAGGTCATTCATTTCAAGGTTTTTCGCATCGGCAATATCTTCGAGTGATCGTTTTCTGTCGATACTTTGAATGATATAGACTTTCAGTCCCGATTTATTAATTACCGATTTAACCACCATGTCCTGTGGTCGGAGTATATCCTTCTCCTCGACATACTTTTTTATGATTTCGACAAATTCCTTTCCATACCGTTGAGCTTTGCCCTGGCCGACACCGGCAACATATTGCATCTCTTCCAGGGTAATCGGATACTGGATTGCCATATCTTCGAGGGAGGGATCCTGAAAAATAACAAACGGGGGTAAATTTTTCTGTTTTGCGATTTTCTTTCTCTGATCTTTCAAAATATTGAACAGTTCCTCATCAACGGTACTTGTCCGTCCGCCGCTCGCGATTGTTTCATCCTCTGCCTCATCCTCATAATCGTGATCCTTTGTCAGCAAGAATGAATGGGGATTATTGATAAAAGCTTCACCTTTTTCAGTGATTTTCAGCAGTCCATAATTCTCGATATCTTTTTCAATGAACCGGACAATCAATGCCTGGCGGATGACGGCGCCCCAAAATTTTTCATTGTGATCACTTCCGGCGCCAAAAATTTCCAGCTGATGATGTTTATATGATTTAATAGCGGAATTGATGGTACCACTTAAGATCTGTGCAACGTGTTCGGATTTGAATTTTTCTTTGACCTGTTTAATGGCCTCAAGCACGTCAAGGATGTATTCCTGACCTTCGAACTGGGTTTTTGGGTGGACACAATTATCGCACGTTTCGCAATTCTCTTCATTGTATCCTTCACCAAAATAGTGTAGTAGCTGCTTTCTCCTGCAAACCGATGATTCGGCATAGGAAACCGTTTCCAGGAGCAGTTGTTTTCCAATCTCCTGCTCGGCGATGGGTTTTCCCTGCATGAACTTCTCCAGCTTTTGCACGTCATGATAGCTATAAAAGGTGATGCAGTGACCTTCTCCGCCATCTCTACCTGCTCTTCCGGTCTCCTGATAATAACCTTCCAGGCTTTTGGGCATGTCGTAATGAATAACAAACCGGACATCGGGTTTATCGATTCCCATCCCAAATGCAATGGTAGCCACGATCACATCGATCTCCTCCATCAGGAATTTATCCTGCGTTGCCGTGCGGGTAGCGGAATCCATTCCGGCATGGTATGGCAATGCTTTTATACCATTCACCTTCAACACTTCAGCCAGTTGCTCAACCTTTTTCCTGCTCAGGCAATAAATGATACCTGATTTACCGGAATTATTCTTGATAAACTTGATGATCTCCTTGCTAGTGTGTGATTTTGGCCGGACCTCGTAGAAGAGGTTTGGCCGGTTAAAGGAGGACTTAAATACATTTGCTTCCAGCATGCTCAGGTTTTTCTGGATATCATGCTGCACTTTGGGAGTAGCTGTTGCGGTGAGTGCAATCAGCGGGGCGAGACCAATGCGATTAATGATGGGTCTTATCCTGCGGTATTCAGGCCTGAAATCATGTCCCCATTCCGAAATACAGTGTGCTTCATCAATGGCATAAAAAGAGATCCTGACCTGTTTCAGGAAGGTGATATTCTCTTCTTTGGTCAGCGATTCAGGAGCAACATAAAGCAAGCGCGTAATGCCAGCCAGCACATCCTGCTTCACCTCCTGGATGGCTTGTTTTGTTAACGAGGAATTGAGAAAATGTGCAACACCATCCTCTGCACTGAAATTTCTCATCGCATCTACCTGGTTCTTCATTAAAGCGATAAGCGGTGAAATAACAATCGCTGTTCCGGGTTTTATCAGCGCAGGAAGCTGGTAACAAAGCGACTTACCACCTCCGGTCGGCATTAAAACGAAGGTGTCATTTCCAGCCAATATATTGCGAATGATTATCTCCTGATTTCCTTTGAATGTATCAAAACCAAAATATCTCTTTAAATAATCATTCAATGATATGTCTGCTCCAATACTCATTTTTCCTCACCAGTTTATAAATCATATCACTACAAAAGAATACTGGTTTTGAGATTTTTTTTTCGCTTACTCGTTCACGTGAAGGTGTCTTCCTTTTCTTTTATGTAGATAATAGTTTAAAATAAATACATTTGTATCATAAATATACATTTTTTTTTTGTGTGTGAAACATGGTATTGAAAGATAAAAACGAAATGACATTTCTTGAGCATTTGGAAGAGCTCAGGTGGCACATTATCCGATCGGTCTCTGCGATTCTGGTTATTGCCATTGCCGCTTTTGTATTTCACCGGATAATTTTCGATATCATCATTCTCGCGCCGAAGACACCTGAATTCTTTACCAACAGGATGTTTTGCAAATTTGGAACGTTGGTAAATGTTCCGGCACTGTGCATCAACAGAAATGAGTTTGAAATCATCAACATCAACATGGCCGGGCAGTTTACAACCCACATTCTTGTATCGATTATTGCAGGGGTAATCCTCGCTTTTCCCTATATCTTTTTTGAATTCTGGATTTTCTTAAAACCGGCGTTATACCAGAAGGAAAAACGGTATGCAACAGGTGCTGTATTCTATTCTTCCCTGCTTTTTATCCTGGGCATATTATTTGGCTATTACCTCATCACCCCATTATCCGTCCATTTTCTTGGTTCCTATAAAGTAAGTGATCAGGTAGCCAACCAGATAAACCTGATATCCTATATATCTACCGTATCATCGGTAACCCTTGCAAGTGGAATTATTTTCGAACTGCCGATCATGGTCTATTTTCTCACCAAGATCGGGTTGCTAACACCGCAATTTTTACGAAAATACCGAAGGCATTCTGTCATCGTCATCCTTGCGCTCTCCGCAATCATTACACCCCCGGATATTTTCAGCCAGGTCCTGGTCTGTGTCCCATTGCTTCTTTTGTATGAGATCGGGATCGGTATTTCGAAACGTATAGTGGCTAAAGAAGAAGCAAAACTGGCCGGTTAAGTATGAACAATCAGGTATGCCTTATGAAACACATAAGGAATTTTTCTCCCGGTTCTCCACTCTTTCATCGACTCATTTGTGGCGGTTTACTTGGTTTACTGGTTTTCTCTTTCGCGTCAGCACAAACCACAAAAATCAGGGGGAATATAAGGGATGCTGAATCGGGCGAACCGTTGCCCTTTGTGAACATATCGTTTGTCGGCAAACCGATCGGCACCATTTCTGATTTCAATGGAGAGTATTATATTGAAACTCAATATCTCTCTGATTCCATCACGATATCCTATCTCGGATATAAATCCCAAACTTATCCGGTCAAAAAAGGAATCTTCCAGACCATTGATGCCAACCTTGAAAGGGGCCATATAGAGATCGAAGAGGTCATCGTTCACCGGGGGGAGAATCCGGCACACCCAATCCTCCGTAATGTTCTGCTGAATAAGCAGAGAAACAATCCCCGCAATCTCAATTCCTATTCTTTTGAGACCTATAACAAAATCCAGGTGGACATCAATAATGTTGACGAACAGTTTAAAAATCAGGCCATTCTAAAACCGTTCCGGTTCACATTTCAGTACATGGATACCTCAGCCATTACAGGAAAACCCTATCTGCCGGTCATGTTAAGTGAAGCAATATCAGATTATTACTACCAGAAATCACCGTTCGAAGAAAAAGAGATTATTAAAGCCAGCAAAGTATCAGGTATTGATAATGAAAGCCTCTCCCAGGTTACCGGAAATATATTTCAGGACCTCAACATTTATGATAATTATCTGAAAGTGATTGATCAGGGATTTGTCAGTCCGATCTCAGATTTTGCCCTGATCTATTACAAGTATTATTTAGTCGACAGTGCATACATCAATAACCGCTGGTGCTATGAACTCAGTTTCCGACCTCGCCGGAAACAGGAACCGACCTTTACGGGAAACTTCTGGATCCACGATACCACTTTCGCTGTAGTTAAGATCCAGATACGGCTGGCAGATGAGGTCAATGTAAATTTCATCCATGACATTGCAGGAGAAGAGGAGTATCAGATGATCAATGACTCACTCTGGTTTCTGAAACAGCAGAAACTGTTTGTCGATTTTAACCTTCGGGATCAGGCTACCGGATTTTTCGGGCGCAAGTTGACCACCTATGGGAAGGTCCGGATCAACGAACCGTTTCCCCCTGAAGCAATAGCAATCAGAGATAAAGTATGGGTTCCACAGAGTGCCCTGAGGAAAAATGAGAGCTTCTGGGAAAAAAACCGACCGGTATCCCTTACCAGCAAGGAAAGAAATATCTATTCCATGGTAGATTCTGTCCAATCCGTACCTGAATATATCCGGCTGGAAAAACTGATTGAAATGTTCGTCACCGGATACTGGGTTCAGGGACTGGTGGAACTGGGTCCCTATTACACCTTTTACAGCTATAATGAAATCGAAGGGAAACGATTTAAATTCGGTGCAAGAACAAGCAACCAGTTCAGCACCAATTTAATGATTGAAGGACATATCGCTTACGGGATCAGAGATGAACGGATGAAATACGGAGGGGGATTCCTCTATCTGTTTAATAAAAATCCCCGTGTTGGTGTGGCCATGCATTATAAACACGATATTGAACAGATTGGAGAGAGTCCCAATGCATTTCTCAATGACAATTTCTTCGCCTCTTATCTGCGGCGCAACCCAAACTATAAATTAACCCTGGTGGATGATTTTACGGCATATTACGAGAAGGAATGGATCCAGGGATTTTCCAACACGGTAACGTTCGACCACAAACGGATCTTCGCAACCCGGTATATCCCGTTCATGCTGCCGGAAGATACCGGATACCTGTTTTTACCGAAAATAATAAATACGGAATTATCACTCAATACCCGTTATGCCAAAGGAGAACGATACATCATGGGTGAATTCCTGAGAACCTCCATTGGAACCAGCAATCCCGTCATAAACCTGGATGTCGCTTTGGGTTTGAAAAACGTGCTGAACAGCAAATACAACTATGTTAAGGTGACGTTTTCCATCTCCCAGAAAGTGCCTCTTCATCCCCTTGGTTATTTCAGGTACAATCTGGAAATGGGGAAAATTTTCGGAACACTGCCCTATCCGCTGCTCCACCTGCATGAGGGAAATGAGACCTATCTGTTTGACAGGTATTCATTCAATATGATGAATTACTATGAATTTGCCAGTGACCAATACCTCAGCCTTTTTCTGGAACATCATTTTCAAGGATTATTATTCAATAAGTTACCCCTGTTGAGGAGGCTTAAGTGGAGAGAGGTGGTCAGTGCCAAAGGAGTGATCGGTAGCCTTGATCCCAAGCACGAGATACTGATGCCTTTCCCGGAAGGATTGAACGGTCTGGGGGGGCCTTACCTTGAAAGCAGCCTGGGTATTGAAAACATACTGAAATTTTTCCGGATCGATGCAATGTGGCGACACACACACCGGAAAAACCCAGATATTCAGACATTTGGCATCAGGGGCAGATTCCAGTTCATCTTTTAGGCAGATATTGACTCAAAATGACTATTTTCGCAACAAAGATAACATGTTGTGAGGTTATATACTGAAAATCTGGTAAAACGGTACCGCTCCCGCACAGTTGTTGATGATGTATCCATTGATGTGAAACGGGGTGAAATTGTTGGACTCCTGGGACCCAATGGTGCCGGTAAAACCACCTCCTTTTATATGATCGTAGGGCTTATTGCCCCAAACCAGGGGAAGATCTATATGAATGACGAAGACATTACGGGATTACCGGTATATAAACGGGCGCAAAAAGGGATTGGTTATCTGGCACAGGAAGCATCGGTTTTCAGAAAATTGAGTGTTGAGGATAATATCAAGGCCGTTCTGGAAATGTCGAACTTGGCCAAAGATGAACAAAAAGAACGGCTTGAGTCCCTTCTCAGGGAATTCGGACTTGACCGCATCAGAAAGAGCAAGGGATTTCAATTATCGGGAGGCGAACGCAGACGAACAGAAATTGCACGCGCCCTGGCAATTAAACCAAAATTCATGCTGCTGGATGAGCCATTTGCAGGCATCGATCCGATCGCTGTTGAAGATATTCAGGAGATTGTGAGCCGGCTTAAAGATAAAAACATTGGTATTCTCATTACTGACCATAATGTTCATGAGACCTTATCCATCACCGACAGAGCGTACCTGTTGTTTGAAGGAAGTATCATGAAATCGGGAACATCAAATGAGTTGGCTGATGATGAAAAAGTAAGGCGGTTATATCTCGGTAAAAAATTTGAACTCAGAAATTAATACGTTAACGTGTACCTGGTACATATTTCAAATTTAATATCTTTGCGGTGAATTCAGGCGGATGTGGCGTAACTGGTAGCCGCGCTAGATTTAGGATCTAGTGCCTTCGGGCGTGGGGGTTCGAGTCCCTTCATCCGCACGATCGTTCCCAAAACCGCTTTAACTTACGATGGTTATATCGGCAGTTCGGGCGGTTTTTACTGTTTTTAATACATTAAGCGTAAAACAATGAACATTACCAGAGAGAATATTGATCCATTGAATACCACAATTAAAATCGGAATTCAGAAAGAGGATTATGAAACACGGGTTGAAGAGGTACTGAAGGATTACCGGAAAAAGGCCCGACTGGACGGGTTCAGACCCGGGAAAGTACCTTCCGGGCTGATTAAAAAAATGTATGGGAAAGCGGTACTGATTGAGGAGGTGAATAAGATCCTTTCCGAATCACTCTCCAGGTACATCACGGAAGAAAACCTATCGATTCTTGGTGAACCCTTGCCCAATGAACAAGAACAACAACCCATCGATTGGGACCACCAGGAGGAGTTCGAATTTGCATTTGATCTGGGCCTTGCCCCTCCCATAGAAATCAACCTGTCGACCCGGGATAAGATCCCCTATTATACCATCTCTATTGATAAAAAAATAAAAGAATCCTATAAGGAGGAGTATCTCAGAAAATTGGGGTCATTTAAATCCGTTGAACAGGCAGGCGCAGAGGATCTACTGAAGGGTAGCATAAACCAACTGGACATAAACGGGGAGATCGTTGAAACGGGAATTTCGGTTGAAGAAACCTCCTTCTCCCTGGGTGCAGTCAAAGATAAAGAGCTGGTAAAAAAATGCAAGGGGAAGCAGGTAAATGACACAATAGATTTTGATATCAGAAAAGCGTTTCCAAATGATACTGAGATATCCTCTATACTCAAGATTGATAAAGATCAGGTTTCATCTATCGGACCCAACTTCAGATTCAACATTAAGGAGATCAGCCGGTTCGAAAAGGCTGAGATGAATCAGGACTTTTACGACAACGCATTTGGAAAAGGAAATGTTACATCCGAAAAAGAGTTTGACGAAAAGATAGAGGAGGAAATCGCTGCCCAGTTAGCCAAGGAGAGTGAGTTCCGGTTTGCAATCGATGTGAAAGAAAAAATGATTAAGAAAGTAAAAATGGACCTGCCTTCGACATTTTTAAAACGGTGGCTGAAAGCTGTAAACGAAGACAAGGTTACAGAAGAACAGATCGAGCAGGATTTCGAACACTTTGAAAATGATCTGAAATGGCAATTAATCAAAGACCAGATTATTAAAGACAACGAAATCAAGATTTCCGATGAAGAGATCAGGGACTATGCAAAAGAATATGCAAAAATGCAATTCCAGCAATATGGCATGTCAAATATCCCCGATGAATACCTGACCAACTATGCCAAAGAGATGCTGGGGCGGGAAGAAGATGCAAAGAAGCTATATGGAAGAAAATATGAAGAGAAAGTGGTTGAATTCATCAAAGAGCAGGTAAAACTGGATCAGAAGAAGATCCCTTCGGACGAATTTAATAAACTGTACGACCAAAAGTAATCTTCGTGAATTAACAAACCAGTCATAAATATTTTTATAATTTTGGATTCTAAACAATTAAAAACTCATACTATGGTTAAAAAAGATGATTTCAAAAGATATGTCACCGGACATCTCGGGATCAGTAGTTTACGGTTGGATAAATACCGGTCCATTTATAACAATTACATCTCTCCCACCATTATTGAGGAGAGACAGCTGAACATTGCATCCATGGATGTTTTCTCACGGCTGATGATGGATCGTATCATCTTCCTGGGACTGCCGATTGATGATTACGTTGCCAACATTATCCAGGCTCAATTACTCTACCTTGAATCCACAGACCCGGCCAAGGATATCCAGATCTATTTCAACACACCTGGCGGGTCCGTTCATGCAGGTTTGGGGATTTACGATACGATGCAATACATCAATTCAGATATAGCAACCATCTGTACCGGAATGGCTGCATCAATGGGTGCTGTTCTGCTCACTGCCGGGAAAAAAGGCAAACGCTCAGCGTTGAAACATTCCCGCCTGATGATACATCAGCCGATGGGTGGAGCACAGGGTCCGGCAGCCGATATTGAAATCACAGCAAGAGAGATCATTAAGCTTCGAACCGAGCTGTATACCATCATTGCAGAACACTCCGGAAATTCCATAAAAAAAGTGGAAAAAGATGCAGACCGGGATTACTGGATGACTGCCACCGAAGCCAAGGAGTATGGAATGATTGATGAAGTGCTTCTGAGAAGCAAGAAAGAGTAGTAAGAGATGACATCTGAAAAACAGCTGATCAACCGGTTGGTTTTTCGCAATGCTTCTCTATTGTAACCACCTTAGGAACAATTTTGTATATTTGTATACGCTAATCAGACGCAAGACAAATCGCATCATTGCTATATCATGGATAAATGTTCATTCTGCGGACGTGAAAAAAAGGATACAAATCTCCTGATTGCCGGGATTTCCGGGCATATCTGTGATCATTGTATCGAACAGGCTTACAACATCATTCAGGAAGAGACCAAGAGCAGGAGTGAATTCGATGTAAACCAGATTCAATTGCTCAAACCCATTGAGATCAAAAATTTTCTTGATGAATATGTTATCGGTCAGGAGCAGGCAAAGAAATACCTTTCCGTAGCCGTTTACAACCATTACAAAAGACTGATGCAGAGTTCCCGGCGCGAGGAGGACGATGTTGAGATCGAAAAATCGAATATTGTCCTTGTGGGCGAAACGGGAACCGGGAAAACACTGCTGGCACGAACCATTGCCAGAATGCTTCATGTTCCTTTCACCATTGTCGATGCTACTGTATTGACTGAAGCCGGGTATGTTGGTGAAGACATCGAAAGCCTTCTAACCCGCCTGTTACAGGCAGCAGATTACGATGTAAAGGCAGCCGAAAAAGGGATTATATTTATCGATGAGATTGATAAAATCGCACGGAAAAGCGATAATCCCTCTATAACCCGGGATGTATCGGGAGAAGGAGTACAACAGGGCCTTTTAAAACTCCTGGAAGGCTCTATTGTGAATGTTCCACCCCAGGGGGGAAGAAAGCATCCGGAGCAAAAAATGATCCCGGTAAATACCCAGAACATACTCTATATTTGTGGCGGAGCATTCGATGGGATTGAGAAGAAAATCGGTCAGCGACTCAATGCCCAGGTGGTGGGATACAGCGCCAGTAAAAACAGAGATAGCGTGGATAAATCGAACCTGCTCCAGTATATTGCACCACAGGACCTGAAAGCCTTTGGCATGATCCCGGAAATTGTCGGCCGGCTTCCTGTCATCACCTATCTCCAACCCCTCAAGCGGGATGCATTGCGGAATATCCTTACTGAACCAAGGAATGCCATTGTAAAACAATACATGAAGCTCTTCGGAATGGATAATATCGAACTCACCTTCTCCGAGGAGTCACTCAATTATATCGTAGACAAAGCCATTGAGTTTAAACTGGGTGCACGGGGATTGCGTTCAATCTGTGAAGCCATTATGATGGATCCGATGTTCGAACTGCCATCCAACAATGAACGAAAGCTTCATATTGACATCAATTATGCCAAACAGAAGCTTGAGAATGTGGACCTGAAGATCCTGAAAGCATCATAAAAAAAGGCGGATAAATTACCCGCCTTTTTTTTTGCCAATCTGCATCATCGGATCCTGGGTCTGGGATTGTACCTCAGCAGAATGGTTTTTGTTTCGCCGTCCTTGCTAACGGTAGCCACATTATCACATTCACCCTCTCCATAGTCCAGGATTACAGGTGTTTTGTCTCCAACAACCGATTCAACACTTCCGCTTTTTATGAAACGGCAGGAAGCAGCCCATTCCAATGAAGTCAGGATGGTCCGGGTATAGGATTCTCCCCTGAAATTTACTCCGGAAGCACTCCCGGTAATGAAGTAGACGTCATCCCATCGGTTTGGAGTTACTTCACCGGCCACCCATTCCCTGATCCTCATAAACTCACATTCAATAACAAGTTCATTGGGTGTTGTGATCTTACCACCTACCAGTTCAACCGTAAAGGTGAGGTTTTTGTTTTCATTCCTCCCATTGTTGGTGATGGTTTTTGTCCCCTCTAGATGGATATCATTAATGTAATAATCCACCAGGGTTGCTGTTTTCTGAGAACCTTCCATACGATACCTTCCCGTAATGGTAATCATTATCTTACCCCTCCGGGTATTACCGTAAAATCCAACGCAGTCGGTTTCACCATAATCAATGGTGATCACTTTTGGCCAGTGGGTTGTATCCGGATGGTCAACGGTGATCGAGGGACAACTATCAACCACCACCTCCTGTGATTTTAATTGAGCGTTGTAAAGCTGATCATCTACAATCTGCACGGCATGATCAACAGCCTCCCAGATATCGTTGAAGAGTGCATCTGCCAAGGCATCATCCTCCGCCACTGCAAGGTCTTCTTCGGTTATATTCTCTGCCGATTCATCCTTCTCACACGAATAAAAAAGCACTGAACCAGCCAGCACGAGGGAGAGGATATAAAAAATTCGCTTTGTTTTCATGGGAATAAAATTTGGTTTTACATTGTTCATTTCGGATTTTACCCTTTAGACAATGCTTCCTGTAAAAGGTTTAACGGAGATGAAAAAAGAGGAATGAAGAGTTACCTTTTTCTTTTATATACAGCAAATGTATAGGAGAAATCATTCTTCCCTTCCGGTCCATGTTTTTCGCTCTCTGCCAACGCCCACTCATCCAGATTCAGTTCCGGGAAAAAGGTATCGGCATCAAACGTCTTGTGTACCCAGGTAATGTACAGTTTTTCTGCAATGGGTAGAAACTGGCGGTAGGCCATCCCGCCACCAATCACAAAACATTCATCATCCGGGCATTTTTCAATGGCTTCATCGATCGAGTAAGCCATGATACATCCCTCTATTTTGTCCCCCGGAATATCCGAAAGTACAACGCTGGTTCGGTCTGGCAAAGGTTGGACAGGCAGGGATTCGAACGTCTTCTTTCCCATGATGAGGCAATGACCGGATGTAATCCGTTTGAATCGCTTAAGGTCTTCCGGGATATGCCACAATAACTGATTGTTTTTTCCAATGGCATAGTTTTCGGCGATGGCAACAATGATGGAGAAGGATTTCATAGGGAATTCGTTTTAAACTGATATTTCTCCTTTTATGTGCGGATGTGCCTGGTAATTCTCCAGTATAAAATCTTCATACTGAAAATCCAAGATATCCTTCACACCCGGATCTAACCTCATGGTTGGTGGTTCAAACGGTTTCCGTGTGAGCTGCAATTTTACCTGTCCGATATGATTAAGGTAGATGTGGGCATCACCAAACGTATGAATAAATTCTCCTGGCTGGAGATCGGTTACCTGGGCTATCATCATGGTTAACAGCGAATAGGATGCGATGTTGAATGGAACACCAAGGAATATATCAGCACTTCTCTGGTACAACTGGCACGAGAGTTTTCCTTTGCCCACGTAAAACTGGAAAAGAACATGACAGGGTGGTAGTGCCATGTTATCCAGTTCGCCAACATTCCAGGCACTAACGATGTGTCTTCTGGAATCGGGTTCATTTTTGATGGAATGGATAACCCGGTTTATCTGGTCAATTTTTTTTCCGTCCGGTTGAGGCCATGATCTCCACTGATATCCATAGATATGACCCAGATCTCCCGCCTCATCAGCCCACTCATCCCATATGCGTACGCCATGTTCATTCAGGTATTTTATGTTGGTATCCCCGTTCAGGAACCACAACAACTCATAAATGATGGATTTCAGGTGTAATTTCTTGGTTGTTAAAAGCGGGAAATGGTGATCCAGATCAAACCGCATTTGATAGCCAAAGATGCTCAGGGCTCCCGTCCCTGTCCGGTCTTTCTTTTGTATTCCGTTGGTCATCACATGATCCAACAGGTCCAGATACTGCTGCATGACTGCGGTCTATAAGATTAAAAATTTAAAAATTCAAAGATAAAATTTCCCGATAAGTAATCAGGGCAGATGGCAGGAAGGTTTTCCAATAGTTATTGACAAATCCATATTTTTTTCTAAAATTGATAGTTTGGCAGGTATACCCCGGAGATTTAGATACACCTCTCGAATTTCCTTAGCTGCTTCTGGAAATTTCTCCAAACATCCCTAAAACTTTGAAGGTCTTTTATTTGATACCTAAGGTTATCGTTCCATGCCTTTTCGAGAATTTTTTCCTTTTCACTTACCTTTTCCACGAATTCATCGGGATTATGACCTTTGTGTTCAGCTTTTGCCCGAAACTCGGAATAAATATCTTGCAATTCAATCCCCTCAAAATTCGTTACATATTCGAAATCATACAAATCCCTTGGGATGGTTCTACTCATTAATGCGGCCATTTTCTCAATGACAATTTCTTCCAAACCATAACATTGAATGATTACTTCCTCCTCGTCATTAAGATCGGAATATTGATTCAGCATCAGTAGTTTCTCAACTTCAAATTCAAGCTTCTCCCCCTTAGAAATATCTGTTTTCACGTGATCACCTCTTCCGCCTAACGGACCAACATATTTTATAAAAAATTTAGTTCCACCAGATTCATGAACCTCTTTTGAATCTTCTGGTATGGAAAGAGTGATATTAGCCGCTTCTTTAATCTCATTGAATATTGTGTTGAATGCATCGAAGATGTTCTCATCGCTAACTTCGTCCTCCATCTCTGGATTTAGTGTAAAATCAAGATCTTCAGAATAGCGATAGTCTTCAATATGGATCTTCTTGATGCAGGTACCACCTTTGAATATTAAAACCTCTTTCAATAGATCATTATTATAAATCCCCCATATTATCCAGGATATTATGTAATCTTTTTCTACCTGTTGTTGTCTTACTCCTTCGCTATTGGCTTTCCGACTAATTTCTTTTGGTTTGATCATGTGAAGATTGATTTTTTAATTGAATCAGTATCAATGTTTATTTTCAGACGAAATCGTGAATTCTTCTTACCCTGGTCCGGACCAGTAGTATCTAACAAGGAAAACGTGGACCCTATTTTTTGGAGCAATCTTTCATGATGTATGGTCCATTCAATATTGATAAGATCACAAACAAACAAGTATCTTTTTATTGCTGCCTGGCTTTCATTTTTATGAAAGTATGATAACAATGTGTCAAAACTGATCTTGCTTCTGGTTTCATATATTGCCTTTCCTATTTCAATCATTCCTCCACATAAATGTGGTTTTGTAACAGCATCAACTATGGTTTTTTCGAGATCACTAACCATCACTTTCTCGTGTTGATTGATCCAAGTGTTTTTAAATCCAAAGAACCTTGATGTTTTATTTGTTACAAATTGAAATTCTATATTCCTGACTTTTCTTTTGGAAGGAATTACTTGCCGATTGGTTACAATGATTTCTTTTAAGCTTGGCTGAGTTATTAATCCATGTATCTGCATTGCAGAATAATATCCTATGTAATACTCTCGACCTTTCATTAAATATTTAGCAACAAGATGCCAATCAGGGATATAAGTGTTAGCATCTTCACTTGATGGAACAATATGATATAAGTTTCGACTTAATTTTATCAACATCCCCTTCTCTACCATAGCTGAAAGAACTTTGGACAGATAAGTTCTATCAGCATCAGCGTATTCAGAAACCACATCCTGAAAGTTAAAACAGTCCTGGTCATTACCAGAAAATCTTTTAATTATATTCCAACTGTAATCATTTTTCATCAAACTGATATTTATTATTTAATTATTGTAGAATAAACAACAATACAAATATAATAAATATCTAATTTTGGATAATAATTATTTACTTATTGTATATTATTAAACAATAATATAATAATATTTATCTATTTTTATATATTATATGGAAAAAACTATTCATAGTCAACTGGGCGTGTAATAAAAAGCTATTTTGATAATTAACAAAGTCTTGTTGACCATATTATTTTTTACTAAATTTGTTTTGCTTCTCTGATTTTATTTTAAAGAGATTCTCACAAAACAACTAAGCCTTGATTGATTGTTAATATTAACAATCGACAAGTTCGTAACGTTTCAGTATAAGTTTATTGGTCATGTTTTTTAACTTGACATACGAGTTATTGAATTGATAACTACATAAATATAAATCTATGAAAGCATCAATTAGACTATTATTCCTATGCGGAATAATTGTTCTTGCAGCATTTAGCTGTAAGAAAGAAAATACACCCGAATGGTCTGACTTTGTTGAAGGATATATTGTCGGATCTTTTCAGTGTCATGATTCTTTAAACTTACAATATAGAGGATATTGTATTATTCCTGTTGAGAATAATGAAGAGTACATGTATACTTTTTCAATTCAAGGTGACCTAATTGAATTTCCACCTGGAATTATAAAGTCAGGTTATGATGCAAGTACTGGTGGGCCATTTTTTTCCCTGATAGTTTAAGATACAGTTTTAAAATTAGGTTTAAGTACAGGAAACCTAATTCTTCTGAGGTAGTAAATTGCATAATTACCTATAACAATCTTGGGCCTACTTTCCCATGGGAAAAATGGGAACAAGTAGTATTCAGTGAAGTTTCAAAAGTTTCACCTTAATTAATCATAATGAAAACACGGTTATTTTTTACAAGCTTAGTAGTAGTAATTGTCTTATCTGCAATAACTATCACTGCAAAAAAAAAATTTTATTACGCTTTTGACGAAAAAATCTACCTTGAAACTGTTGAGTATAAATTGATTGTAAACTTTATTGAAGGATTTGATAAAGACAGCACTACCACTTTTCTTAAAAATGCTTCGCCCTTTATAAAAATTGAATGGCGGAATTCGAATAATGTTGTAATTACAACAGGTTCCGAAAAATTAAAAGAAGATTTAATAAACAAATTGCAATCCAGAGATGATGTTTATACCTGTCAGCCTTTTTATACTTTGGAAAATGGATTAGATATGGCGATAACTGATCAAATTGTTGTAAAATTTTTGCCAGGGGTAAATAAAGAGAGACAAAATGCATTGCATGAAGAATACAGAACAAAAGTTATTGATTCCTATGAAATTTTTCAAATTATTAGAGTTCCAAAAGGTGGGGATGCTCTAGAAATTGCTAATAAATATTATGAAAGTGGCTTAGTAAAATTTTCGACGCCAGACTTTTTTAGTAATTTTGAGCCCTCTCAGGATTTACCCAATGATACTTATTTTAATTATCAGATAACCTGTAATAATACAGGGCAAACAATAAATGACGGACATACGGGTACACAGGATGCTGATATTGATGCACCAGAAGCATGGGAAATAACAACAGGATCGAATGATATAGTTATTGCAGTCATTGATGAAGGTGTAACAAGTAATCATCCCGATCTGCCAAATACCCGTCAAGATCGCTTAACTGGTAGTGATTTTGTTGATGGTGATGAAAATAATGACCCTTCACCAACAGGTAACAATAATCATGGGAATGCTTGTGCTGGAGTTATAGGGGCAACCATGAACAATAATCAGGGAATAGCAGGTATTGCACCAAATTGCAGGATTATGCCAATTAGAATAGACTATGAAACTTCACAAGTATCTGATATTGCTCTTGCAATAAGGTTCGCAGCTAACAACAGTGCGGACATTATTTCAAACAGTTATAGTATTAGAAAAGCAAATAAAAATCCTCCTTATAGTCCAAATTTATATCCACAAGTAGTATCTGCGATTCAACATGCAGTGGATAATAATTGTGTAGTTATTTTTGCTGCGGGAAATACTGCTGATCAAGCAAATGATAATGAAGGATATATTAGTTTTCCTGCCAACGTTACTATTCCTGGAGTGATATCTGTAGGGGCTTCAGATCGTTATGATCAACAAGCAAATTACAGTCCTACTAGTACTTAATTGCATAAGTTAAAGTAATTTTATATATTTACTTTTGTTTTTAATCCTAAAAAGTAAATATATGAAAAAAGCACCAGAGATTATTTTAAGCGACGAAGAATACAAAACGTTAACTAACTGGACCAAATCGCATAAGATAGAAAAGCGCCTAAGTGAGCGGGCTGAAATTATACTGCTGGCATTTGCAGGTAAAAGCAATAAAGAAATAGCCGAACGATTTAATACTCGTGAAGCCCGGATAAGTAAATGGAGGAGCAGGTTTTACGAAAACAGAATTGAAGGGCTTTATGATGCTGAGCGTTCCGGCAAACCAAAGACATATGATGAAGAGACCGAGAGAAGGATACTTAAAATCCTTGATGATAATCCTCCAAAAGGATATTCGACATGGACCGGTAGTTTATTAGCCGAACATATGGGTGATATAAGTGATGACCAGGTATGGCGTGTATTAAAAAAGCATGGTATTCATCTTCAAAGGAGGCATAGTTGGTGTATTAGCACTGATCCGGAATTTTCGTCAAAGGCGGCAGATATAATCGGATTGTATTTAGATCCACCACAAAATGCGATTGTTATCAGTGTTGATGAAAAGCCGGCAATACAGGCGCTGGAAAGAGCGCAGGGCTGGTTGAAATTACCAAACGGGAAAGCCATCACTGGGTACAATCACGAATATAAAAGACATGGAACAATAACACTTTTTGCAGCATTGGAAATTGCTACCGGTTTGGTGAAAACAAAGCAATTCAAGCGCAGAAGGAGAAAAGAGTTCCTCGATTTTATGAATAATATAATAAAAGACTACGGCGATCAGGAAATACATGTGATATTGGACAATTCAAGCACGCATAAACCAAAACATGATAAATGGTTGACAAGACATAAGAATGTTCACTTGCACTATACACCCACACATGCATCATGGTTAAACCAAGTTGAAATATGGTTTAGTATACTTAGCAGGCAAGCTTTACGGAATGCAAGTTTTACATCAGTTATGCAACTTATGAAAGCAATTAATGATTATTGTAAAGCATATAATACAGAAGCATCGCCATTTGAATGGAAGAAAAGTAAAGTCTTTCAGAAATCATTAAAATCTAAATACTCTAATTAATGCAATTAAGTACTAGTGATCCTGAAAGTGAAAAAAATCAAATAATTGATATTGTTGCTCCTTCGAACCGTTCAATGCCTTGGCTAGACATACCAGGTGAAACATATGAAATGTGGACGATAGATATTCCTGATAGTGCAGGATATAATCTATGGCATGGGCCATATACTCCTCCTTATATAGGTGAAGTTTTGCCAAACTCAGGCACAAATAATTTATCCTATACTGGTAGGTTTGGGGGTACTTCTCATTCTTGTCCTGTGGTTGCAGGGGTTGCAGCATTAGTATTATCGGTTAATCAGAGTCTTACATATTTAGAGGTATTCGATATATTAACTTCCACCGCAGATGAAGTTGGAGGATATACATATACAAACGGTTGGAGTGAAGAATTAGGTTATGGAAGAGTAAATGCATGTAGAGCCGTATTAAAGGCAATAATGTCTGTCACCGGCCCTTCCATTGTTTGCAGCTCCAACTCCACATTCACCCTTCATGACTGTCCGATAGATACAACGGTAAACTGGACAGAAAGCATAAACTTGCTATATGTTAGTGGGCAGGGTACAGATTATTACACGGTAAGAGCCCATCCTTACGGATCAGGGGGAGGGCCAGGTTGGGTAGAAGTAACAATCCCCAGTGATTGTGGTGATGTAATAATTCGAAAAGATATCGATGTGGTCGGGACACCTTATATTGATCCCTTAACAATACAATTTACCTGTATTGAAGGAGAGGGATATTTTTGTACAAATGCTCTCGGGAACGAATATTCTTTTTCTTATACTTATCCCTACAATTATTTTGATGTTAAACTTACTAACGTAAGCGAAACACAAACGCTCTGGCAAGAGCAAATTGATGGTACTTGGGGTACTGTAGAATACTATCCTTCAGAAGGCACCTATAAGTTCATGGTACGGGGAAATAATGATTGTGGAACTGCCACTAACTGGAGCAAAACAACGGTTGATTATGTTGATTGTGGTGGTTTCGGGGGATTTTTATCATTTTTTCCAAATCCTGCCACAGACGAAATCAAACTGGAATTAAAAACAGATAACCTTGATACCTATACCGAAGGTGATGAATGGGAAGCCGAAATTTTTAACCAGCAAATGCTGTTGATGCATAAATCAACCCGGTTGAAAGATAAAACATACACGATCAATGTTTCCGGTTGGAAAGAGGGTGTCTACTATGTTCGTGTAAAAGTAAAAGACAAAGTGGTATCCGGGAAGTTTATAATATCAAGGTAACACAAAGGTTTTCCAATAGTTATCGACAAATATTTTTGATCCAGGTTGCAATGTCTTCAATTGTGAAGTCGGGTATATTACCGGGTTTCGAATATTCAGCGGGCATGCTTTTCCCGGCACCTTCCATAAAGAGGTGATTCAGGTCGGGGTAAGAGATCATGGTTACATTCTCCATCTCTCCCAACGCTTCTTTCCAGATCCTGAAATCTTCCATCGTTACCTGGTAATCCCGTTCTCCCTGCAACATAAGAACCGGTATAATTACTCTTTTCAGCGATTCAACGGGATCGTATGTTAACAGGTCAAGCCAGTAGGAAGGGGGTAAACTTAAAAGCAGTTCTTCGTTCAGGGTTGTTTCGGTAAAATCCTGTTCTTTGATCCGTCTGACTTTTTCCTGGAGATCCCAGATATTCTCCTCTTCCTCCGGGGTCAGCCCATCAACAGCCAGCAAGTAGGTTACCTGGTCCAGCACCAGGTCTTCGAGGGGCCTGGCATTGCCGGCCATCATGATGATACCATCCGGAGGGTCATCCTGTTCTGCGATCCTCGGGGCAACGAAAGCGCCCAGGCTATGACCCAGGATCACTACAGACGAAACCCCCTTCATTTTTCTTGCCATGGCTATGGCTGTTACTGCATCTTCGATCGTTTCCTCATATAGAGTAAGGGTTGAGCCATCCATCTGTTCCCCGTAGATTTTTGTCCGTTTATCATACCGGAGGGTGGCTACCCCGTGGTTCGCCAGACCGCAAGCCAGGTCACAGAAGATCTTGTTGGGTCCGATGGTCTCATCCATATCATTGGGTCCGGAGCCATGAACCAGAACCACCAGTGGAAAGGATTCTTTTCCTTCCGGGAATGTTACTTTTCCGGGAAGGCGGTATTCACCCGATACAATTTCAATCTCCTCAAGACGGTAATTCGCCGGATCATCGTATGCAGGTGGTTGATATTTCTTTTCCGCTTCGACGGGAGTAAAGAAGAATTCGGCAATTTTGATTGCAGTATCGAAAACAATTCTGATGGTCAGGTCCATCTTTTCAAAATGACAATCCAGGTGCACGATATCGTAACCATGACTCTGTTCGGTTCGGGTACCGTAATGCTCCCTGAAAGTGCCAGCCTGAATATTCACGGTTTTCCAGAATTCTCCCAGTTGTGCAGGAGAAACCTGTCCGCGCACCGTTTCATCAAACATATCAGCTGCCGTATCGTATTGTCCTGTTTTCAGTAAGGAAAGAAAGTCCGTTGCCAGCAGGGTGTGTTGATCGGTAACCTGTGCTTGCGATACGGAAAACACGTGAACAAGAATAAAAAGAAGCACCCATCTGATCTTCATTCCTTTTCTTTTCATCTCTCCCTGGTAATTATTTTCCAAGATTCCGTTCACCTTACAGTTTACTCTCCTTTACCGTATAATTTACGTTTCTCTCTTTGAGGTAAGTCAGTATAAACCGGAAATTCTCCTCACTTTCTCCCACATATTCCGGGGGGCAGATTCCTTTTCTGCTAAAGCTCCCTTCCAGCAGCAGGTTAGCGACACCGGTACAGGTATAACCGGTAGTCCGTGCCATTGAAATGGTATTGGTTTTTCGGTCAAACCGGTCAAAAAGTTCATAGCTTATTTTTTTACCTGATCCGGTGATGATAACGCGCATGACGGTAAAATCTTCTTCTCCCGGTTTCAGTTTCCACTTTGGAAAGAGCAGCCTTGAGGTAAGTTCGATGGGGCGGATTTTTTTCCCACCCACATCGATCTCTTCATAGGAGAAAAAACCACTTTCACGAAGGACCCTGAGGTATTCGATACAACCGGGATACCGGAGTGTTTTCTCGATCATGTTCGGTATGTTCATGGTTCGCAGGAGGCTGCGGAGTCCATCAGAATTCCACGCTTCCAGTGTCCCGATTTTTTCAAAGTAAACCAGTTCAGGGTCTGAAAGGGCTTGCTTCACTATTAGTCCCCCATTCTCGATGTATCTTGCAGGCCGTACATACTCTTCAATGACATCAATGGGAGAAAATACTGCCTTGTATTCAAAGGGCCATTCCCGCTCAAACGGTAACCCCCCAACCAGGCATTCATACCGGTCCACATCCATGTGATGGTTGTGGTACCCCAGGATGATATTCCCCATTCCGGGAGCTATACCACAATCGACCACCACCGTAACGTTGTTCTCACGTGCTGCCTCATCCAGGATAAACGGATCCTGGGGGAAAAAGGAGATATCAACCATGTTTTTACCGGCTTGAATAACATGTTTCACCGTATTAAAGCCCATAAACCCAGGTACTGATCCGATAACCAGGTCAAATCCCTCGACAGCCGCTTTTATTGAATCGCCGGTATGCAGATCCCTGTTAACGGTTTTGATGTTATG
>Ga0315539_1000626_pt1 | contig 26548 bp, 27 predicted proteins | sample SalMarSW160150MG_FD_203097 | JGI IMG/M metagenome (GOLD analysis project Ga0315539, IMG submission 203097) | Salt marsh sediment microbial communities from the Plum Island Ecosystem LTER, Massachusetts, United States - Salt Marsh Sediment SW1601-150 ...
AGGTCCTGTTCGCTCTCCCGCAATGTCTGCTCCGCCTGCTTGCGATTCGTGATATCCCTGGCGTAGAGACGCACATCACCGGTTGATGGTAACAGAACATATGACTGCTCATACCAGAGTTCACCAATTTTGATATCACGGGTGAGCGTGTGCGACTCCTTTTCCCTGAGTGCACGAAGCAGGAGGTTCCAATCTGTCAGAAAGGGATGCTGGCATCCTTGTGACGGCAAATCGGGGAAAAGCGCTTCGGTAGCGGTGTTCAGGTATTTGATATTTCCGGCTATATCCAGCTCGAGGATGGGATTAGGGTTAAGTTCCGGGAATGAGGCCAGGTGAGCAATTTGCTCTTTAGCCTGCTTGTAGATAGCGCTTTCGATGATATCCCATTTTCCCTCCTGCTTAATCAGGGCAAACTGATGGTTCTTGACCACGTCGATCACGGCGGTGCCATCGCATTTATCCAAGCAGTATGTGCAAATTGCCAACATTCTGTATTTCCCGATGACGTCGTTAACCTTGGCCTCATATTCCGTGAAAGCCTGCCAGTGGTTCCGTTCCAGCCAGAACGTGTTGCCCGTCAGCCGCAGCCCGGAGTAACCCCTGGCCAGGGCTTGCTCCAGCTTGCTGACCCAACCCTTCAGCACACGGTCATCATCGAACGTGCCTCCCAGCAGATACCATTCGTTATATGGGATTATCTCTATCTGCCCTTGGCGCAGGTATTCGTCGAAATTGTTAACTGCCTTCCTCATGGCTTCTTCAGCCTCGGCTACCACAAGGGGTTCGGATGTAATCCACATGCAGAATTCATTACTCTCCAGACCGGCTTTGAAGTAAGGGACAAGTATATCGATCAGGTCCTGTTTGGTCTGATAAAACTGGCAGAAGTGGGTACCCCAGGGTACGCCGCCAATAACATCAATACCGCTGTTTCTAAGTTCATCTTCCATTGGCATCCTCCTTGCATCGGTCTAGTAATCAGCTAACTGTTCATATTCTAGTTCTGCCTTACTTGCCAGTCAACAAAATGCTGAAGAGGTGCTTTGACATCGTTAACATTTACGCATATGATTTATAGTGAACAGGCATGCAAAGGGTCAGATCATGAAAAAGTTCCAGGTACTGGTAGTTGATGATGAGCAGCGCATTCTTAACTTCCTCAGCTCCAAGCTAAAGGCTTCAGGCTACGAGGTTCTTACCGCCAGCAACGGAGTAGAGGCTTTAGAGGAGGTGCAGGCGCAGGAGCCGGACCTGGTGGTGCTTGATATCTTGATGCCCAAAAAGGACGGTTTTGAGACATTAAAGGAGCTCCGCACCTTTTCCCCGGTGCCGGTTATCATCCTCAGCGCTAAGGGAACCAATGCAGACAAGGTGAAGGGGCTTAGCCTCGGTGCCGATGACTATCTAGCCAAGCCTTTCAGCCCCGATGAATTGGTAGCACGGATTGAGGCGGTGAGGCGGCGTCTGTCACCAGATGAGAAACGGAAAATCCGTGACCAACTTTCTCTGGGTGATTTGGTCATTGATTTCAAAAAGCGCCTTGTCATTGTGCGAGGGAAAGAAGCTCGCTTGACCCGCATCGAGTGGCTTCTGCTCAGTGAGCTTGCCCAGAATGCCGGGAGTCTTATGCTTTACACTGACCTTCTCACACGAATCTGGGGGCCTGAGTATCGGGACGATATACAGATACTGCGCACGTGGATTAGCCGGCTAAGAGAAAAGATAGAGAGTGAACCTAACAATCCCAAGCTCATTCGCACCATACCTAAGACAGGCTACATCATAGACCTGCAGTCCACCTGAAAGTGCTTGCTGCCCGACCTCTCCAATACTCTCTCAAATGTCATAGTTTTGTAACTTTTTCCACCTGCATTTTATGACTTTTCCATTGCCTGCTTTATAGAATATCCCTATCGAAGTACTCTTGGAGAAAATCAATGGTGGTTGCATTAGCCCAACATCCGCAAACTCAGTCTTTAAACAGGACGGCAGTGCGTTCTATTCTCGATGGTCACGAGCTTGTGCTCTTCTGCCCTGGATGGCAAACGCTGGATTGCTTCGAGTCCCATCTTATCGCAGCGTGGCATCGTCCAGAAATCATGGGCGAATAAAGAGGTGCAAAGAAATGAGCGCAAGGGCGTACATGTTACTTGATATCGTAGATAGGAACTGCGAATACGCGGTTCAAATGCTGCGGAGCAGGGCAGAGGTTATTCTTGCTGACCGGCTGGAAGGGTATCCCAATGTCATTGCCATGGTTGAAGCTTCAGACAGGCAAAGCCTGGCTGAAGCGATAATGCCGGTTCTCGGATGCATTGATGGCATCACCGAATACCTGCGTTTGCTGGTGACTCAAGATGATGAGATTTCACTCGACCTTCTTACTTCAAGTAATTCAACACCACGCAAAAGGAAGGTGAAAAAAGCTAACACCAGGAGAAAGACGACTAATTCGGAAAGGAGATAACGCATGCTTGCAGGAAAGCGCATTGCCATTCTGGCTGAGGAGAATTTTGAAGACTCTGAACTCACGGAACCACTACGAGCGATGAAAGATGCCGGTGCTAGAGTGTTGATTGTGGGCAGTGGCTCAAAGAAAAGTTACAAGGGAAAGAGAGGCTTGGCTGAGGTGACAGTAGACACAACCGCCGATAAGGTTGAAGCCAGTCAATTTGATGCCATAATTGTCCCCGGCGGCTACGCTCCGGACAAGATGCGCCTGCACCAGCCGATGGTTGATCTAATACGAAAGGCGCACGCTGAGGGCAAGATAATAGCCGCAGTCTGTCACGGGCCCCAGCTCCTTATCTCAGCCGATATAGTCAAAGGGCGACGAGTAACTTCATGGCCTTCGGTAGCGGTAGGCCTGAAAAATGCCGGCGCTATCTGGGTTAATGAGCCGATGGTCAGGGATGGCAATATCATCACCGCGCGTAAACCTGCTGACCTGCCGAAATTCAATAAGGCAATAATCGAGGCTTTAGTCTGAATGAGGAAATGTTAGAAGGAGGTCAAAAATGTACAAGAAAATTTTAGTGCCACTAGATGGGTCAGATTTGGCGGAGTGTGTACTTCCTCACGTGGAATCTATTGCAAAGGGGTGTGGGGTGCAAGAAGTTGTTTTTCTCCGCGTGGCCGAGCCTTTTCACCTGCGCGGCGGCTATAGTGCTTATTTCAGCCAGGAAACTATAAATCGCATTGATGCAGATAATAAAGCGGCTGCGGAGAGCTACCTTAGCCAGCTGATGAAACGAACTCGATATGACGGAGTATCCGTCAAGCCAGAAGTAATAACCGGCATACCAACGGAAAGCATCGCTGACTATGCTACTAAAAACTCAATAGATCTCATCGCCATCGCCACACATGGGCGCTCCGGTATAAGTCGCTGGGCCTGGGGGAGCGTGGCTGACCGGATTCTTCGTTCCGCCTGTGTCCCAGTTCTGATGGTAAGAGCGCCAGGTTGTGTGCCTGGTATTTAGAATAAGGAAAGGAGGGCAAGATGTACAAGAAAATCTTAGTTCCGTTGGATGGCTCTAAGTTGGCCGAGTGTGCACTTCCCCATGCAGAAGAGTTGGCTAAAGGCTGCGGCACAGAAAAGGTAATCTTGGTCAGCGTCACTGAGCGCGTTCAAGGCTATAGAGCCTTTGAAGAACCTAGCCAGCCACTGGGTCAGCAACTTGTGCCTGAAGCATTCGGCAAGCTAGAGGAGCAGGCACAGAAGTATCTTGGCAGAATAGCTAAAGCAATGGAAGCTAAAGGGATCAAGGTAAGTACAGAGGTGCTTCTTGGTGATCCTGCCGAGGAGATTATTATTTACGCAAAACATCCGGGGTGCGACGTTATCGTCATCTCCAGCCATGGTCGCTCCGGTATCAGTCGGTGGACCCATGGCAGTGTTGCTGATAGGGTCTTCAGAGGCAGTCCTGTCCCCGTATTAATGGTGAAAGCGCCTGGGTGCGTACCCAGCATTTAAGCCGAGGAGCGATAATCAGGAGCACATAACGAGCATAATCATATTTTGCCTGCCAGTGTTGCCAGGGAGCAGAACCTGAATGCTATTAAGTGAGGAAGGAGGTATGTGATGACCTACTTGCCAAATATTTACAAGGAATTTCAGCAGCAGTTTCCTGAGATAGCCAAAACTTATGACGAGTTGGCTCTCAAGTGTCATGACTGGGGTCCGCTGAATAAGAAGACAAGGCGACTGATAAAGCTGGGCATTGCCATTGGCTTGAGTTCAGAGGGTGGGGTAAGGTCACACGCCCGACAGGCGCTTGCAGAAGGCGTAACCACCAATGAGCTCCGTCATGCTGTGCTTCTGGCGTTTACCACGGCGGGTTTTCCCACCATGATTGCTGCTATGAAGTGGGTGGATGAGGTTATTCAAAAGCATGGGTAACAGGTGCATAGAGTATGGAGGTGACCAATGCCAATTGACTTTAATTTTATGGTTGGTGGAGAAGCCGGGCAGGGAGTGCAGTCTGTAGGATTCCTGCTGGCTAAGGTTTTTGCCCGCGGCGGTTACCACGTCTTCGCCGACCAAGACTATGAGTCAAGAGTAAGAGGCGGACATAACTTCTTCCGCGTCAGAGTCAGTGACGGCAAGGTGGATGCCATTGCCGAAGACGTAGACATACTGATTGCACTTAATATGGACAGTATCGAATTACACCAGCCGAATCTGGTCAAGCAAGGTATTATTATTTTCGACGGCGAAAAGATAAAGGGAGTCAGCGGTGATAATGGTAACCTTTTTAGCATACCGCTGGAGAAGATGGCCGAAAAGGCTGGAGACAAGCTCATGATCAATACCGTCGCCCTCGGTGCTGCCCTTTCCATGGTGAATTACGATCTGAACATATTAAATGCGGTTCTGGTAGACCGGTTTGGGAAGGGTGAAATTGGCGATATGAATATTGTAGCGGCAAAGGCGGGATACGACTACGTCCAGTCTGAGCACAAAGGCAAATTTCGTAAAATCAACCCCCTTTCTGAGGATAAGAGAATGCTGCTCACCGGCAATGAGGCAATATCTCTGGGGGCTATTGCCGCAGGATGCAAATTCATGGCCGCCTATCCTATGACCCCTGCCAGTTCTATCATGGAGTATATGGCAGCCAAATCAAAAGGCCTTGACTTGGTAATGGTCCACGCTGAGGACGAGATAGCTGCCATCAATATGTCTATTGGGGCTGCCTACGCTGGTGTCAGGGCCATGACTGCCACTTCTGGCAGCGGCCTTTGCCTCATGGTGGAAGGCATAGGGCTGGCGGGCATCACTGAAACACCAGTAGTGATAATTGATGGGCAGCGACCTGGTCCAGCTGTAGGCCTACCCACCCGAACGGAACAGGGTGACCTTCAGTTTGTGCTTCATGCCCACCACGGCGACTTCCCCAGGGCTGTCTTGGCACCGGCTACCATTGAAGATGCCTTCTGGGTAACGGTCAACGCTTTTAACTGGGCAGAAAAATACCAACTGCCGGTTATTGTTTTAACCGACCATCATCTGGCAAGCTCCTACGCCACCGTTGACCGGTTAGACCTCTCGCAGGTAACCATTGACCGCGGCATGTTATTTTCAGAGAAAGAGGATGAGCCTTTGGAGTACATGAGACACAGGGTAACAAAGTCCGGTATTTCTCCCCGGGCCTTCCCCGGTCTGGGCAAGGCCCTGGTGGTAACCGACTGCGACGAGCATGATGAGGAAGGACACCTCACAGAAGATGCTGGGGAGAGGACGGCACAGGTGCAGAAAAGACTGCGCAAGCTTATTCCACTTGAAAAGGAGATCGGCACACCAGAGAAGTACGGTCCTAAAAGAGCGGAAACAACTCTTATAGGCTGGGGCAGCACTTATGGAGCTATCCACGAGGCAGTGGATATCCTGCGCAGAGAAGACGCCAGCGTCAATATGCTTCACCTCAATGAGCTATGGCCTTTCCCGGCGAAGGCGGTAGCCGATGCTGTCAGTAAGGCCCGAAATAGCTACGTCATTGAGAACAATGCTACGGGACAGCTCGCCCGCCTTATCAAAGCAGAAACGGGATATGCTGTTAGCGGTCGAATCCTGAAATACGATGGGCGGCCCTTTACACCAGCCGATATCGCCCAAGCAGTAAGAAAGGAAGGGGGCTAAAGATGGTTACAGTGTCTGATTATGCTGGACTTAAGCCGGCGTGGTGCCCAGGTTGCGGCAACTTCGGCATATTGGAGGCATTAAATAGAGCACTGATCGAGATGGAGATTGAGCCTCATCAGGTCTTACTGGTCTCCGGTATCGGCCAGGCAGGCAAGCTACCTCACTACACAAGAGGCAACGTGTTCAACTCCCTGCATGGCAGGCCGGTTCCGCCAGCTATCGGCGCCAAGATCGCCAATTCTGAGTTGATAGTCATCGCCGTCAGCGGCGATGGGGATGCCTACGGTGAAGGGGGCAACCATTTTCTCCATGCTGCCCGTCGCAATAACGATATTACCTATCTGGTGCATGATAATCAGGTCTACGGGCTGACCAAGGGACAGGCATCCCCCACCAGTGATGTCGGTTTTATCACCAAGACGACGCCTTACGGAGCAGCTAGCCCGGTAAATCCTATCGCCCTGGCGATAGTCAGCGGTGCCAGTTTCGTTGCCAGAGGCTTCGCCGGGGATGTAGACCACCTTTCCAACCTTATCAAAAAGGGTATTACTCATCGGGGATTCGCCCTCATCGATATTCTGCAACCCTGTGTCTCATTCAATCATAAGAATACCTTCCAGTGGTATCAGGAACGGGTATATAAGCTGAAAGACGAAAGGTATGACCTCAGCGACAAAAGGGCAGCGTTGGAAAAGGCACTTATATGGGGAGAAGAAATTCCCATCGGAATTATCTACGAAGAAAATTTACCGGTTTACGAAGACCAGCTACCGGCACTGAGCGAGGGATCGCTGGTGAAACAGAAAATTGACCCCCGTCGAGTTGAGAAACTCTTCTCGGAATTTATGTGACTCGACGTGATTTCGGCGATAGGAGGGTGACAGCTATAAGAATAGGTCAGTAAACGAAGCAATACGTAGCATTACTTGAGGTCGAAGAACAAGGAATGATTTTAGGAGGTTGTAGTATGCCAACAGTAAGAGCGTTTTTCACTAATATGTCAGTGCCCATGCCTTTGGGAAGAAAGCTGAAATTGGTGTTTCGCAATAACTTTATAAAGATTTGGCGAAGACAGAACTGTTGTGGTCATCCAGGAGAGCCAGGATGCTGTGAGGGGTCTTCAGACAAGCACCACCACCATGAGTCATGAAATTGCGTTCTTCAGGTTACCTAACAACGCAGGTATTAGCTCGGTGATAGCGGGATGGATATGCATGCTCCTTTGTATCTGGTCAATTCCATTACCAGATGCCATGGCATTTATCACTTCCTGAATCAGAATAGGCGCATAGGGGCCAATGATGTGAAAACCCAATATCTTTCCGGTACCTACCTCTAAAACAGCCTTGGCGAAACTATTTTCCTCCATCATTGCTTCGCCCTGAGCCACGTCTGAGTACTCAGCCTTGCCGACCAGGACCTTATATGCTTTTCTGGCAGCCTCTTCAGTCATTCCTACGGATGCAATCTGGGGGTGGGAATATACGGCATGAGGGGCAGCGCTGTAGTCCATCTTTATTTTGCTGCCGTGTATGGCATTATCGGCAGCCAGAGACGATTCTACGTTAGCTACGTGCGTAAACATCTGCTGACCGTTGGCGTCTCCCACAGCGAATACGTTCTTCTTAGTGGTCTCAAGATACTCATTAACATTGATAAAGCCTCTTTTATCAACCTCCACACCAGTATTTTCTACCTTTAACAGGTCAGCGTTAGACCGTCGTCCCACGGCTACCAGAATTCTCTGCGCTGTGAATTCCTTTTTCACGCCACTGTTTGCATCCGTTGAGATAACAGTAATGCCACGCCCATTTTCCTTCACTTCTTCAGCCCGAACATTGGTGTAAACATCCATGCGCCGACTTAACTCCTTCTTCAGAACCTCCGATATTTCTGGCTCTTCGGCAAGGACGAGCCGGTCAGCCATCTCCAGCATGGTCACTCTGGTTCCCATAGCGGCAAAAAAGTGACCAAATTCCACTGCAATATAGCCCCCACCGATAATTATGAGACTTTCCGGTCTCTCTTTTAATTGCAGTACGGTTTCATTGGTCAGGAAGTCCACACTATTCAGACCCTTTATCGGCGGTATCAGGGGACGCGATCCCGAGGCGATGAAAATCTTATCGCCCTTTATTTTTTCTCCGTTGGCCTCGATGGCGTAGTCATCAACAAAGTGTCCTTCGCCTTCATAGAAATCTAGATTTTCTGCGCGGGAGAGTCCCTGCTTCATGTGTTCTTGATTTTCCCGTATGAATTTTCTCATACGCTCCATTATGAAGTTGAAGTCAATATTTCTTATCTCGGCTTCAATGCCCAGCTTTCTGGCTTCCTTTATCTCAGCTATCCTGCCAGCAGCGAATATGAGCATCTTGGATGGTATACAGCCAAGATTGGCACAGGTACCTCCGAGTGGGCCCTTGTCTACAAGTGCCACACTTAGGCCATAGGCCAGGGTTTCATCGACAATATTCATTCCGCACCCTGAACCGATGACAATGACATCATATTCCTTCATACTCCCTCCGATCTCCGTTTGTCTAATACTTAAAAGTTTCGTCAGTGGTGACAGGAAAACTAGTAGCTACTCCCGCCTTTACACTGCCGGGGACGTTGTAAACACTCTGATAACCAGCTCAAAGTAGGATGCTAGCACCAAGCCTAGCACGGTGTCCCCCCTTTATATAATACCTCAAACGCTTACGTTTTTTGTCTTACGGGCAACAATTATCAATAGGCTATGATGTTAGCCACCCACCGTCAATAACAATGGCAGCCCCGCTGATGTAGTCCGATTCCTCAGATGCCAGGAAAACAGCCAGACTAGCAATTTCCTCCGGTTGTCCTAGTCTTCCCTTAGGAATTCTTGCCAGCACCTGCGCCAACTGACCGCCTTCCTTAACTCCTTTAGACATGTCAGTATCTATTGCCCCGGGGCAAATCGCGTTCACATTTACTCCTTGGGAAGTAAGCTCCAGCGCAAGTGCTTCGGTGAGAGCCACTACACCACCTTTTGATGCCGTGTAATGAGCTATAAGAGGAAAGGCAATGCCACATCCTCCAGAAGAGATTGAGGCGATGTTAATAATGCGCCCCCATTTGTTCTTGATCATAACTCTGCCAGCAGCCCGAGCACAGAGAAACTGCCCCTTGAGATTTACGTTTAAAGTTTTGTCCCAGTCTTCATCCGTAAGCTCCAGGAATGGCTTGAAAGTCAAGATTCCTGCATTGTTTACCAGGATATCAACTCTGCCAAACTCTGCCACTGTTCTCTTGACCATATCCTCTACGTCGTCACTGGAGCTTACATCACACTTAAGTGCCAACCCTTTTCTCCCCAGTTTTTTTATCTCATCAACAACCTTCTGACAATCCTCCTGGCTTATGTCACTGACAACTACATTGGCTCCTTCTCTGGCCAGAGCTAAGGCAATAGCACGCCCCATTCCTCTCCGAGCCCCAGTTACAATCGCTGTTTTGCCGCTTAGCCTCATGTTTCTTCACCTCCTTGGTTTTATGATATTCCGAACCACGCTAGATATTAGATTGCGCGTCGCATATTTCGTCTTTCATAACTACAACCAGTCTCCAGACTTGAACGAAATTGCTGGGCGCGACTTGGCACCATTCACACAGTTCGATTGAAATTATAGTTTAACTGCCATGGAGAAGTCATAAAATATCAATGGGAGATATTACAAAACTATGACATTTTATATCTGAGTCCAAAGTGATAAAAGTCACAGATGCAGGCCGCCCATGAATATACAATTGTAAGATAAAGCTGAAAAAGTGTGCCCCTTCTCATATAAACTGACTCATAGAAAAATGATATAACTTTGTAACTTTTATTGCCTTCATTTTATGACTTTTCCATTATCCAGTAATTAAACTAATGAGTAAATTGTATAGATGAGGCTTCTGGGCGGACTCCCGACCAGCAATAAATAGACCGGCAGGCCCAAATATGAATAAACTTGAAAGCTCACAAATGGTAGATCGCGATGTCGAACTTGCTGAAGAAGTTCTGCCCTCAAACGTCAAAGAGGCGCTATTATCTTCGCCCACGACTACCAGCGAGGCGAAGTACAGGAGAGGTGAAGAATGAAGGTGAAGGTAGATAGAGAATTATGTATTGGGGTCAGTAACTGCGTGGCTATCGCCCCCACGGTCTTCAAGCTGGATGACCAAAACAAGGCTGCAATTCTTGACCCCGGCTCAGTTGATGAGGAGACTTTAATAGAGGCAGCCGAAAGCTGCCCGGAGAACGCCATCATCGTTGAGGATGATGAGGGTAATCAGTTATATCCTTGAGCCTGGAAAGCTACGTTAGGGAGGTATCAACATGAGAAAGGTTTATTTAGATAACGCAGCTACCACACCACTTCTTTCCGAAGTCCGCGAGGCAATGATGCCCTATCTGGGTGATATCTTTGGTAACCCGTCGTCGCTCCACGATTGGGGAGACGGTGCCCGGGATGCTATAGGTCATGCACGTACTCAAGTGGCCCAGCTTATCAACGCTGATCCTGACGAAATAATCTTTACTGGCAGTGGCACAGAAAGTAATAATTTTGCCGTCAAAGGGCTGGCGCTGGCGCAACAGGCTAAAGGGAAGCATGTGGTGATCTCTGCTATTGAGCATTTCTCAGTACTGCACTCGGCAAGAACACTGGAAAAGTGGGGCTTCGAGGTGAGTGAAGTCCCGGTGGACATACATGGGGTGGTTGACCCTGACGATGTACTGCAGCAGATAAGAAAGGATACAATACTGGTCTCCATAATGCACGCCAATGGTGAGATGGGTACTATCGAGCCCATCCAGGAGATAGCCAGGATAACCAGGGAGCGGAAGATTCCCTTCCATACCGATGCCGTGGCCACGGTGGGGACAACGCCCGTTAACGTGGCGGAACTGGGAGTAGATGCCTTAAGCTTGGCCGGGAACCAGTTCTACGGCCCCAAGGGGGTCGGGGCGCTGTGGATAAGAAAAGGGGTGCGGATTATGCCGCTTCTCGACGGCGGTATCCAGGAAGAGGGGCGGCGTGCCGGTACCGAGAATGTACCGGCTATTGTCGGCCTGGGGAAAGCGGCAGAACTGGCTAAGACTCACATGGCAGACCGGATAAAGCGGTTAACACCGTTGCGTGACCATTTACTTAAGGAGCTACCTGGCAGGATTGAACATGTGGTTGTCACTGGACACCCGCAACACCGTTTGCCCGGACATGCCAGTTTCTGCGTGGAATTTATTGAAGGCGAGTCCATGCTCATGCTGCTGAATAGCAAGGGGATTGCTGTATCCAGCGGCTCGGCGTGCACTTCCCGGGCACTCAAAGCGTCTCATGTGCTCATCGCCATGGGACTATCTCACGAAATAGCCCAGGGCTCTATCCTCTTTACCTTAGGCATAGATAACACTAATGAAGATATAGATTACGTTCTGGAGACCATGCCGCCCATTGTTGACAGGCTGCGACAGATGTCGCCGCTTTACGCCAAGTTTAGTAAAACAGTTAAAGGAGGCAAGTAAAATGCCAATCTATAGTGAAAAGGTTATGGATCACTTCATGAATCCTCGTAACGTTGGGGAGATTAAAAACCCCGACGGGGTCGGCGAGGTAGGTAATCCGGTATGTGGGGATATGATGACCTTCTACATTAAGGTGAAGGACAACCGTCTCGAAGATGTTAAATTCAGGACTTTTGGTTGCGGGGCGGCGATCGCTGTTTCCAGCATGGTGAGCGAGATGGCTAAGGGCAAAACGTTGGATGAAGCGATGAAAATCACTCCCCGCTCGGTAGCTGACAAGCTAGAGGGATTACCCAAGCAAAAATTTCATTGCTCCAATCTGGGTGCCCAAGCTTTGAACAAAGCTATAAAGGATTACCTGAGCAAGGAGAAAGGAGGAAGAAAGTGATGACAGAGCAAAAAGGGAAAAAGAAGCATATTTTTTGTCCCTACTGTGACCAGGAGATAATGGAGGCGGATTTACCCTACTGCCAGGCTTGTCAGGTGACTATATTTTACTGTCCCGAGTGCCGAAAGCCGCTGCCCCGGGAGAATAGGGTATGCCCTCATTGTGGCGCTGAGATTAAGGGCTAGTGTCACTTGGAGTGGAGATTATGATTTTAGGAGGTCTGAACTGTGACAGACTCTAGTTCACCAAAGCCAGCTCATCAAATCTTAGATTGCATAGGCCTTTATTGTCCAATGCCAGTTATAAGAACCAAGCAGGAAATGGATAAACTTGCTGTTGGTGAGACCCTGGAAGTATTGGCGGATGACTCTGCTGCTGAGGAAGACCTCAAGGCTTGGGCAAAGCGGACCGGGCAGAAAATACTTGAGATAGAGAAAACCAATGAAGGTTTGAGATTTCTCATCAAAAAGACAAAATAGGAGTTTAATGATGGCTAAGAAAAAGAATATCCTCTATGTTCAAACAAGTGGTGTTGATACACCGAAGCGTCTTTACTCGCCTTTCGTCTTGGGTATGACAGCCAAGGCGATGGATATAGATGCCACCATTTATTTCCTGGGGTTGGGGGTAACGGTGGTAAAGAAAGGCATGGCGGAGAAAGTCAAAGAGGGCAACTTTCCAACCGTTAAGGAAATAATGAACCAGGCAATAGCTGCCGGGGTCAAACTATTGGTCTGTGAACAAAGTACCCAATTGCTTAACCTCGATAGAGGAGACTTTATACCAGAAGCCAAGATTGTAGGAGCGGCAACATTGAATGACCTGGTTCTCGATGCTGACGGCACTATGTGGTTCTAGGCTAAAAAAATGGGTCTATTTGAATATCACAGTATAGTTAGACTGTGAGAACGTGGAAGTCACTCGGGTGTTATAATAAAGCAGATTTTGCTAGTTCGTGGGGATATGACGTATGGCTGTTCAGTTGGAATTTTTAAAAAGCATTCTATACTTTTCCAGCCTTGACTTTGCTGGGCTTGAGTCGATCAGAAAGCTCGTCTTTGAAAAAACTGCTGACAGAGCAGAAATGGTCTTGCTTGAGGGTGAATCGGCTGCGAATCTGTATTTTGTCGCTTCGGGGGTGGTAAAAATGTTCAAGACCTCGGCCGAAGGGAAGGAGCAGATCTTGAGCATAGTGCGCCCCGGGGAATCATTCAATGATGTCCCTATCTTTGATGGTGGTCCAAATCCTGCCAGTGCTCGGGCTATGGGACCCGTTCTCCTTTATGGGATAAAGAAGAATGACATGGAAGCTATCCTCAGGAACCATCCACAGATAGCATTGAATGTAATTAAGGTACTGGCAAGGCGAGTGCGGCACCTCGTATCGCTGGTTGAAGATCTGTCTTTCAAGCATGTCATTGGCAGGGTAGCCAAGATACTCCTTGAGCACGTCGGAGGTGAGATGGGCCGTGGGCCACGGCTTACACAGCAAGAAATGGCAGCTATGGCGGGTACTGCTCGGGAGGTAGTGGGTAGGTCGCTGAAGGCATTAGAGGAGGAAGGGGCGATCAAGTTGGATCGCCACCGAATAATAATTACTGATAAAGAAGCACTCAAAGAAATAATGAAGGCGCCTTCTTGAGACAAAAGTCACAGACGAATGGCATACTTTGATTTTAAAATAACTAAAATGGAGACTGAAATCAGTGGCTGAAATTCCTATCATAGACCCCCAAAAGTGTGATGGTTGCGGGTTATGCGTTGGTGTGTGCCACTACAATGCTCTGGCGATAGTTAACAATATTATTACCATTATTGAAACAGTGGAGTGCGACTGGTGTACAGACTGCGAAGCCGTTTGCCCCACTGGTGCCATAAGTTGCCCTTTTGAGATAATTCTCCAAGAAACCTAAAGACCAACCAACACCTTTTATATAATATTTTCACCCGCTTTCCCAGCCGTTCTTTTAATGTCCGTGTTTCCCCATCCCGTCGCCATATCTATGTGAGACAAAAGTCGCATACAAGGATTGATACCATACCTATAATGATTTTGCATGAAAAATGCAGTTGAATGAAAAGTACAAAGGAGGCTGAAGATGGTAACAGTTTTAGAAAACGTTAAAGAGAGAGAACAAGTCTTTTCCGAGGAAGAGGAATTAGATTTGGTTAATAAAGATATTGACCAGGAGGATGAGGTTTCTGGATACAGGATTAATCTTCCAAAGCGGGAGCCTGAACTTGGCGAGGAGTCGTTGAACTTGTACCTCGCTGAAGTAGGGCAAACTCCCCTTCTCAATGCCAAGGAGACAAAAGTGCTGAGCAGCCAGATAGAGGATGGTAAGCACCTTGCCCGACTTAAGAAGGACTGGGTTGCTGAACATGGAGCTCAGCCTTCTGCAATCGACTTATTGCTGGCATTGATGGAGCGATTCAGTCGGGCGCTATTGCTTTTTGAAGCCCTTTGTCAGTATCTGAACCTTCCTCTCCACGGGAGTATAGCAGAGAAAGTAGCGCACCCGGATCTACGCCGTGCAATCGATGGCAATGTTGATCAGAATTTGTCCAGTGCTATAGCTAAAATCACTGGAGCAAGCCAAACTAAAACTGAAAAGACCCTGATTGAATTGTCGCTGGACAGCCGGTTGATACCTTGGCATATCCTAGAAGGGGTAAGTCAGAAAGGTTACCTGACCGAATTTGGGAAGGCGCTGCAGTCGCCAGAATTCCATGACAAACTGGAAACGCATCGCTCAGAAATTGTCGAGCACTTTGAACAAGTAAGAGAAAGATCCCGCCAGGCAACCAAACACATGATTCAAGCCAATTTGCGCCTAGTAGTAAGCGTGGCCAAGAGACATATTGATTGGGGCGTGCCTCTACCTGACCTTATTCAGGAAGGCAATATCGGGTTAATGCAGGCAGTGCAGAAATTTGACCATCGCAGAGGCTATAAATTTAGCACATATGCCATTCCCTGGATCTGGCAGGCAGTCAACAGGGCAGTTAATGACCAGTCGCGCATTGTACGCCTGCCGGGCCACCTAATTGATGAACTAACGAAGCTAAACCGAGCAAGGAATAGATTAGCTCAGAAGCTTGGCCGCCATCCGACTGATAAGGAACTAGCTTCTGAGACGGGACTGCTGCCCAAAAAGATGGAATCGCTGCTTAAGCTAAGTTCTGGTGGGCCTGTCTCTTTTGAGAAACCCGTAGGAGAAGAGGGGGGCCAACTTGGTGATTTCATCGCAGATCAGACGATTCTGCAGCCTGAGGAGCAGTCCACTGCAAGCCTGCTCAGGGAAAAATTGAGCAGAACATTAGAGTCGCTGACACCCCGAGAACGACGCATCATTGAGCTGAGGTTTGGGCTGGATGATGAATATAGCCGGACCCTAGCAGAAGTTGGCACAGAGTTAGGTCTCAGCAAGGAGCGAATACGACAGATTGAAAAAGAGGCGCTGGCTAAGCTGCGCCATCCAAGTAACAGCCGCGAGTTGATAGGTTATCTCGGATGAGAGGTTTTAGGCTGTTTAATTTTCTGTTCAAATATCGGCATTTTATCCACAGCCTCTTTTCGGCGGGGAATACATCACCGCCCCGCAAAGCCTGATTGATGTAGCCACATTTTGTCGGGTCTTCAAGAAGCTGTAGCACAGAGATTTGACCAATTATTTGAGTGTAAGCAACACACTGAAATTGGAGAGGTTGATGTTAGCAAATTTTTATGACTTAGCTGGTAAGTCGTACAGGATGCGAACCTACGAAACCTTGATTAAAAGATACAAAAGTTTTGTCTTTGAGTGCAGAAGTGGGTAAACCCTGACACCCTTTTATTGGCAATTTGACTTCGATTTGTGCCGCTAGGTCTATTCGTTCAGCAAGCCCTCTTGAGACGAATTAACGGTTCGTGCATCCAAGACTTGAATTTAAGCTCTCTTTACTTTAGGGTCAAGAAAGTAACGGGCTGTGTCAAATTAAGTTACATTTATAACTAAACCGAGCCTGAGACAGATTAGGTTTGAGAGAGTCTTAGTCAGGAACCAGACACGAGACATGCAGGGAGAAAACTTATGAAAGTCATCGGATTAATCGGAGGCATGAGCTGGAATTCTACATTGGAGTACTATCGAATCATCAATGCGTCAATTGCCCGTAGGCTGGGCGATCTTCACTCAGCCCGCCTCGTTCTTTATAACCTAGATTTTGATGAGATTCAAAGAGCTCAGCATGAAGGCCGCTGGGATGACACAGCCAATATTCTGATTGATGCAGGTAACGGTGTTAAGCAGGCTGGTGCCGAGTTCTTAGTAATCTGCACGAACACTATGCACAAAGTTGCTGATGATGTAGAAGAGAAAGTTGGCTTGCCGCTACTGCATATCGTTGATGTAATTGGCACTGCCATCAAGGAGCGGGAGATGCACCGAATAGGTCTCCTGGGGACACGGTTTTTGATGGAAGGACATTTCTATCAAGATAGGCTTCGAGCCCACTTCGCTATCGAGGTGTTTGTACCTGGAGAAGATGATATAGATACTATACATCAAATTATTTACAATGAACTCTGTGAGAGTAAAATTAAGGCTTCTTCTCGCCGTGTTTGCGCCGATATTATAAGCAGATTGGTCGATGAGGGTGCTGAGGGTATTGTGCTCGGATGCACTGAACTCCCCTTACTTATCCAGCCTAGTGACATACATGCTCCGATATTTAATACTACACGGCTCCACGCGGAAGCAGCAGTCAACCTAGCACTCTCTGAAGTTTAGGGCTTCTGCCTCTATTAGTATGTTGTTGCACATGTCCTCAGGCATTGAATATTAGGCGGAGTGTGTATCGCCGTGTAATATTCTGGTAAACTGCCGAGGCTAGGCTTGGGTTCAAGCTGAACGATGCGAGCCTTTTCGATACCACCGTGGTACAATTGGGGATGAGATGAATGTCCAGCCACTAGGTTCTGTGAACGGACAGGAAGGGGTGAATCATAAAAACAAGCGCCCGCAATATGCTTAAGGGCAAAGTCAAGCAGGTTAAACCTGGCGTGGTTAATACTGAAGTGATTATCGAGCTGCCTGGGGGTTCTGAGATTGTCTCGATAATCACCAAAGAATCTGCGGATAGGCTTGGTCTGATGGTTGGTAAGGAAGCATATGCGATCATAAAGGCTTCCAACGTAATTGTCGGGACTGAATAGAGCCGTACTGTCAGAATCCAATCAGTGGTTTGTAATATAGCCTGGACAACAGAGCCTGACGAAAAAATGCCCTTTCCTTATAGAGCAGGAGGAAGGGAAAGACTATTCCGGTTGACCCCAATGCGGGAGCCTTGCTTGACATAATGACTGCAACCTATGCACTTGCCCTGAACACCTTCAAAGTCTGTGCTCATTTGCCAACACTCAGAGTTTGGCGACGTCGCATCAGGTGTGGATGAAGTAACGAAGGAATTTCGGAAAACAGATGCGAAGGTGATACACTATGATTGACAAGCTAAAATTGCTGGAAAAGGTATGCTGTTACAATCAAACTCCGGCTTGAGAAGGGGCTATGCTGACTATAAGAGCATTCTTTGCAAACATGTCGTTATAAATGCCACTTAATGGGAATATCTATCTGGCTCTACACAATAACTCTATACTATGTTCTGAACATCGCATAGAAGGGATTTGACAATTTGCCACTCAGTGATACAATGATTGTATTAGACCAGTTTGGGGTTGGCGGTCAGATGTGTACGTCACATTGGTGCGGTCGCTTCCACTATGCTAAGCCACGCACATATAGATGCGTCAACTGGGCTGCTTCTGCCTGGCGCAGAGAGGACAATCCTCTGCATAAATACCGGAGTTCACTACCACACATAACCAACGCAATCCTTTCTCTTTAAAGAGGGGAGGGTAAGAGTATGTCTTGGGTTTATCGAAGAATTAAGATAGACATATAACCAAGACTGAAGTGTCGCACCAGGGCCTTGAAGTACAAAATTGCAAATGGGCCAGTTAACGGCGGGCAGAAACATTGGAAAAAGGGAGAGTGCAGTAATGAAAGAGAAGAATGCATTGTCGAGACTGATTTGTTTCATCATCATCTTGAGCCTCGCAATCCCGCTCTGGTCAGCGGTTGTTAAGGCGTCGCCAGCAGTGGAGGTATGGAATCGGCACGACCTCGATCTGTATACTGTGGGAGAGAATTCGGGTGGCGTGTCTCTGACGGGAGGCTGGAACCTCATTTCGCTACCCATCGTGTCCTTTGACACGTCTATCGAGAGCGTGCTGTCTTCCCTCGCTTTCCCATATGACCTGATCAGCGTCTGGTACTACGACTGCTGTGAGGACGAATGGCTAGTTTATGGTAATGGAGATACGACTTTCAACACCCTCAAGACCATAGAGGACGGCAAGGCGTACTGGATTCTCATGAGGTATCCTGACGAGCAGCACTGGGATCCTGCTGTGAGTGGTACGTATCCTTACACCCTGTGGGTATTTGGCACGAAAGCCCCAATGCCTCCAGGCTTGCCATCATCCTACGACGTGTGCACGGGCTGGAACATGGTCGGTTTCAGATCCGTGGAGGACATGGCCCCCGAGGATTACCTCGAGGCCTTCAGTTCATCAGAGTATGGCGCGATATATGCCTGGGACTCATATCTGCAGGACTGGATCACAAATCCGGACAAACTGGTGCCGGGGTATGGTTACTGGATCCCATTCTCAGTAGTAGGAGCAATCCATCCATAACTCTGGATATATTCGCACTATGAGAAACCAGACAACGCTCAATAGATCGACGGCAAAAAGCGCCTGCATATAGTTCCCATGCCATCATCCTCCTCAAGAGGTCTCCAATACACATCTAGCTTGATCGGCGCAGGTTCACAAGCCGTCGTGGACTTTGGAAGCGCTACCGCACAAGATTTGCCAAAACAACCAAGCAGATGGAATGCGGTCTGCTGGAGCCGTATGACGCGGGTGCGGTATCAACCGGACACTGCAAGGTTACTGTAGCATGGAATTGCACAATCACTTGTTTTGTTACCTAACTGCACAGTAATAGATCTCTTTGGTGTCGAAGAAGCGTAGGCAGAGTACTTCCCTATAGCATTACAGCTACTGCAATACAACAGAGAACAATCAAGGCGTCGGCCAAGTCTACTCCAACACTCTCTTCATTTCCTCAAATTGTTCCTCAGTAATCTCTCCTCTGGCAAAGCGAAGCTTGAGGACCTGAAGAGGGTCCTCTGGCGAAGTTGGAAGAATTTGTTGACCGGCCGTAACCGGGGATGTGGGGGCACGACTGGTTCGCCTGAGATTCTCTTGGATGAACCTGCAAATGTAATCCGCCTGACCTTTCAGGAGCTTATCGAGGATTAGATCCTCGCTCATGAATCGTCGCTTTACAGCAATGGTGGCAAAGCGAATCCCTTTATCGATTTTCAGATTGGCTATGTCTTCATATCTGTAATCTTCAATTTTCTTGCGTAATCCCAGGTTCGATGGAGAATACTTGATTATCCTTTGGTTGGTGACTATTATCGAGTCGGGCGTGATGGCTGCCTTCAACCTCGATTGCTTTATGACTGCCATTACTTGCTCATCTGTTAGCAACATCTTTTTGACGGAGTCTGGGACTTTGAGTCTCTTGCTTTCTTCTTTCATTGGTCCCTCCTACCTAGTAGCCGCAATAATGAATGCGTAAACTCGTCAAAAAGTGACTTATGCACTGAGGCTGTTTCGGCTCCTTCGCTTTCATCTCTGCATCAACGATAAACTACTACTTATTGGATGTCAACAGTCGCACAGATGACTGGCAGGTGGCACTTTCTGATCTTTGTTTATCGAGTCACAGTTCATCGAAAAGTGCCTCAACAAAACTGACTATTGTGTGATTGCGATGCCTTGTTGAGATAGGTTGGTTAAACAGTAACAAGAAATACAAACAAGTTCCAGAATACAATGATTGTATAAAATACCAAAAATGCCACCGTAATTGCATATACGAGTCTAGGTTTTACATTATATTTAATCCATAAAAGTAAGGTGGCTAAAAATGCACCTGATACCTTTATAGCCAGAAACCCCCCGTGGCTTATCCAAGCTCTCATGAAAGGATTCACTTCTTCTCCGTATCCACCTGTCACTAAAAATTGAGTTATCAGTCCGTCCGCAACTACTACGCAAAATAGGGTGTAGAGAGTGTATCGAACGGTGCGACTTTCAATGCGAAAATATTTGGGAACCTTCAATATATTCATGTCTTTCACATATATAAGAACAAAAGCTCTGGTAGCCAGTTTTCAATCTTACAGAGCGACTATCTGGTAGTCAATAGGGCTTTGGATTGAGCAAAAGTACCAGGTTTTGTTATTCTGCAACAGAAGCCTGTGTTGTTACCCAACAATGCTCGGTTTTGTTGGGCACAGCATCATCCGGCCCAGACTCATTCTGTGTTACCATACGGGAAGGCCCGTTCTGGGCACTGAACAATTGCCCGAAACATGAGCGGCTGGCTGCACGCCGATTCATTGTCAATAAAGACACTCTCGAGTATAATCATACGAAAGATATTGTGATGAAATGCAAGGGTATTCCAGAATGGGTAGTTACGCATACAAGCAGATAGATTTCGAACACCCATCATTCTTGTTTATCCTGGAAGACAAACTCAAAGGTCTTCTGGGAGGGCCTTTATTCTACAATCCGTATCTCAAGATGTTCGGACTAAACGGCAGCGAGAGGGTGCTTGACTTCGGCTGCGGCGGAGGGACAGGTTCGATCTGCCTAGCCAAGCTTCTGAACACTTCTGGCGAGCTAACGTGTGTAGATGTATCGAAGTACTGGATTGACAAAGCAAAGCACCGATTGAGAAGGTACGGCAATGCAAAATGCTTGGTAGGAGACATTAGAGAACTGGATATACCTGAGAGTTGCTTTGATATAATATCTATTATTCATGTTATACATGATATCGCTCCTACGGAAAGACAAAGTGTAACCGATAGACTGGCTAGGTTACTCGATAGAAATGGGAAGCTCTTCATCAGAGAACCTATCAAAGAATCGCATGGCATGCCTGTGTCCGAGATTGTGACCCTGCTCACAAATAGCGGATTAAGTGAGACTCAGGCTAATGTAAGCAAATCAGAATACAGAGGCATTTTTAAGTACGAAGATTAGGGATTCGAGTCCGTATTCATACAGAAGTCACGAAGACCGATCAAAGAAGTGCTTCATCCGCTCATTCTGGGATGAGTGATTAGATTCACTGCTCTTTGAATGACAAACAACCCTAGCATTATGAGTCCCCATACCAAAGAAGTTTGCCACGGCATTACAACGAATCCGTCATTCATGGCATAATAAAGACTGAGGTAGGAGAGGAGTGACTTCCAGTTTTTCCTCCAGTTCCGGCGGAAATCGATGCTTAGCACGTAGTCGAATAACCACTCCACGAGTAAGAAGGCCAAGAAGATTCCGAGAAAGATGCTGTATCTTAGCGTCTCACTTCCTTGCTGGGCCAAGAAGATCCCGTAGACTGTAGGAATAGCCAGCAGGAAGTAAATCCAACCGAATCGATGAAGAATGTCTAATCCTTTCTTACGGATAAGGAAGATGAAAATCAAGGACACGCTGTTCACCAATCCGAGTATGAAGAAGAATAGCTCCAAAATGGTGAGTCAGTTCCTGCGATGGCTAGCTCTCAATGGAAGCCTGCTATCTATGACTCTCCATTATGCTGGAAGACCATAGCGATTCTCAAGCGTGCGACTGAATGGAAATCGACATGTCCGCATAGACCAATGTACGAATAATGTTTTTCTTACTCCGGATGAATGTCACAACGTAGCGTTTTGGAACTCCTTAACTCTACGGTATGTTTCGGGCACCACACAGAAAACTATTCACCATTTCTGTAATAAAAACTCAATAATGGCGCCATATATAACAATTTCTTAATGAAATTTTAACAATGGAATTATATAATAGTGTGAGTCCAATAAGGCGAATATAGGGTTAGTGGTAAAGTGTGTGCATCTTTCAAAACTCAAATGAGAAGAAGGGGTAGTTTTGTCATTTAAGCATTGGGATTTCATTTATTATTTAGACTTTGACATTTGGAATTTGTTCGGCGCGACTACAAAAATCTGGAGGTAGAGTATGAAGATAATACTTAGTTCGAGGAAACACCATTACTTGGCAGTAGTTAGCATTTTTTTGATTATAGTAGCCTTCATTGCCGGGACGGTATCCTGTAGTTGTGGCGGTGGTGGTGATGGTGATGTTATGGAAATAAAGACTTGGTATGAGTTGGATGTCGTCAGGAAAGACTTGGAAGGCAATTATGTTCTAATGGAGGACCTGGATGACACCATGGAAGGTTACGCCCAGTTAGTGGGGGAGACAAAGGATGGGAAGGGGTGGAAACCGATTGGCACTGATGGTAATGCCTTCAAAGGGACATTCGATGGTAATAGTAAAAAGATCAGCGACCTATTCATAAACCGTCCCGACGAAGAAGATGTGGGACTTTTCGGTCGTATTCAGGATGGGGTCATCAAGAATGTCGGTCTGGAGAGCGTCAATGTGACTGGCAAGAAGTCCGTAGGTGCGCTGGTGGGATATAGCTGGAAGGGTCTTATAGAGAGCGACACCCAGCCACAACCTTCCGGTTCCAAGACCTATTCCCATGGTATCGTCACTGGCGAAGAAGATGTTGGCGGTCTGGTGGGAAACAACTATGGCGGCACCGTGAATCAGTGCGAGTCCAGTGCTCGCGTATTTCATGTATCGAATGCATCTAACGGAGATCGTTGGCGTGCCGGTGGTTTGGTGGGACTCAATTCGGGCCCTGTGCTCCACTGCGATTACAATGGTGAAGTGAACGGCGATCGTCAGGTTGGCGGTTTGGTAGGACACAATGCAATACTAACAGGCCGCGTGGAACTTTGCGGCGGCAAATACAGCGTAAATGGCAACTTAGAGGTTGGTGGTGTGGCGGGGCGGAATATGGGGGACATCAGATGGTCCTCGTTTACAGGTGAGGTGAACGGCATTCTGATTAGTGATGGCTTGGTCGCACTGAACGAGGGTGCCACCGGAAACGCCTATTCCTCCGATACGGCACTTCAAGGTTTGTACGTTGGAGGTGTGGTGGGAGTGAACAATGGCACTGTGGAGGAATGCACTTCCCTAGGCAGTGTGTATGGTGAGGATTATGTCGGCGGAGTGGCAGGAGCGAATAACGGAAATGTGGATGACTGTGGCTCCGACAGTGAGGTGACTGGCACCGATCATGTGGGTGGTCTAGTTGGAGCGAATGGGGGTAGCTATGTGAGCAGATGCAGTTTTAGCGGCGATGTAACTGGCGATTCGAACGTTGGAGGTTTAGTTGGACACAATAAGGGCACTGTGACCAACTCCCACTACAATTATGACGAGGTTCTCATTAATGAACAGCACATGATTACCCTTGGAGCTCTGTCTGCTGACGACTTTGAGGACTGGATGGATGGCGACAAGTCTCTGGATGTCACTAAAAAGCTTACTCAACAAGATGGTTATTATGTGATAAACGATGTCGATGATTTCAAAAAGCTGCTCGCCTTTGGTCAGGATAGCTCATTGAAGTTCAGACTGACAAACGATCTGGATTTAGGCAGTGACCGCAATTTTTACATTCCGTATCTGGCTGGAGAGTTTGATGGCCATGGTAACAAAATCTCAAACTTGAACTTAGACTTTGATTCTGTCTCGAATGTCGGATTGTTCGGCTATCTTGCTGGCGGAATGGTAAGTGAACTGGGTGTTGAGAACGTAGACATAACTGGCTTTGAAGCTGTTGGCGGTCTGGTGGGATGGAATGAAGAAGGCACTGTGAGCGATTCCTATTCTACGGGCAGCGTAACCGGCGAGACACAGGTTGGCGGTCTGGTGGGAGGCAATAATGGCACTGTAACTAACTCCTATGCTACAGGCATTGTGGCTGGCAGCATGGGTGTTGGTGGTCTGAGTGCATGGGGTGGCTATGGGCATCCACCCAGCATACCTGGCGGCCAATACATTGGTGGTCTGGTGGGAGCGAATTTCGGGTTAGTCAGCAACTCACATTCCGAGAGTTACGTGATTGGCAATGAATATGTCGGCGGTCTGGTAGGAGTTAATTATTACGGCAGCGTGACCGACTCCTATTCCGTCGCTAGCGTGACTGGAATGAATATTGTTGGCGGTCTAGTAGGACTGAATGAGGGAGGCACTGTGATCAACTCCCATTCCAGTGCTAGCTTGATTGGCGATTTTAATGTTGGTTGTTTGGTGGGATACAATACAGGTACCCTGATCAACTGCGACTGTGTACAGACTCCAATTCCATAGCTAACATGACTAGTGGTCGGGATGTTGATTGTGTGGCGGAATACAATGCAGGCACCGTTATTCACTCCTCCTGTATCAACTAAACCAGCGGACAAACTACTTCGTATGGTGGGGCAGACAAGACCACCGCGCAAATGCAGAGCATCGCCACTTTCATACTCTGGGACATAGTCGCAGTCGCTCCCGGCGTGACCAACCCTTCCTACACCTGGAATATCGTTGATGGCGAGACCTATCCCTTCCTGAGCTGGGAGCTATGAAAGTGGCAAGAGTTATCATCTTCTTGGTCGTGGTAGCCTTAATCGCCGGAATGGTAGGTTGTGTTGGAGGTGATGGTAATGATGGTGGTGGATCTTATACCCTCATTATCGACTTTACGGCTGGAGGCACAGTCACCGTTGACGATGTACCCCTCCCTGGAAAAGCGATTCTTAACTATGACGCTGGTACAGTGGTTAGCCTGAATGCCACCCCAAGTGTTGGCTACCGATTTGTCAACTGGATTGGCAACGTAAGTACCATTGCTGATGTCAATGCTGCCTCGACAACCATTACCATGAACGATAACTACTCGATCACAGCTAACTTTAATTATGTAGTGCCGCGAACAGTAATTGAGCTCGATTTTCTTACTTTCTGGCCCTCTACGGACTTCCAGGCAGCAATTGGGCACAAGGCCTGGATGGACACGATAGCGGCACGCGTCCTGGCCGAGACCGACAACTATGAGATTAGCTGGAACGTTTTCTATGGCACAGAGCAACCGCCGGAGATATACTCGCTTGTCCGGGACGGCGTTTACGACATCGGGGTAACCTCTCCAACTTATTGCCCGGGCATATTCCACTTGTGGGAGGGTCCGGAGTATCCGGGCGATCTTTACAGAAACAATGCTTACACGATGTCGATGGCAATTCAAGCCCTATATGATGAATTCACCCCGCTGCAGGATGAAATGGCAGCTCAGAATTTGAAGGTCATGCACTTCTGGTCTACCGGACCGGGTTACTTACTGATGACAGAAGGTAACGATGTTACGTCGCTGGAGGACTTCGAGGCTCTCCCTCATCCTATTAGAGCCACGAATCCAGCATCAGTGCTGACTATCGAAGCTCTGGGGGCAGAAGCTCTCAAGGTTCCCATGGGTATCGCACTCGAGAATTTTGAGGCCGGATTGCTTAGCGGTACCCTCATGCCCACAGACGTACTTAAGGGCTTTGGGCTAGATGCCTATGTTAAGCACTGTACTTTCGCTCCGTTTAGCTACCAATTTGTGTTTATGAAGGTAATGAACGAGGCCGCCTGGAATGCCCTGCCGGCAGATGTGCAGACCATCTTTAACGAGGTCAATGAAGCATGGCCTGCATACTATGGCCAGCTGAGGACATGGGGTGAGGCTGATGGACTACAGTATTGTTATGACACTATTACCGTCTTTACCTACTATGACCTGCCTAACGAGAACCCAGAGGAGTATCAGAATTGGGTCGACGCCACGTTTCATCTCATTGACGACTGGATTGGCGGCGATGCGACCCGTCAGGCGCTATGGGATAAGTTTGTCGAGTTAGATGAGTATTATGCCACCACTCCGCCATACAGCACCTGGATACCCGGCACGAGTCCTCCTCTGGTACCGACGTTCCCGTAAAATGACAAAATAAGGACAGAAATAATGGGATGTCAGTGCAATTACTGGACACAGGTGAGATTGAAGTGGAGATTCTAACGCTACCAAGTAACTGACTGCTGTTTGGCATGATTGCTCGTCTTCTCTCTACTGAGGCGGAGGCACGCTCAATAATGACTCTTTTCATGAGATTGTGTTGCACAATCGCCTAGATTGTTACCCAATATTTCTAACATTTGTGCAATCCCTTTCCATACAACAATTAGTCATATCGTTCAATTTTAACTGTTTTCATTCCTCCCACCCAACCGTTATCCTGCCAACTCCTCCCGCGTCCTGCGGTACTCCAGGTCTATCCGCTCAGCCTCGCCCGTCAGGCCCTCCCATTCGGTCGTCAACCTCGCCACCTTTTCTCTTAGCGTCATATATTCACGATTCACAGCAACTACGTTCCGGGAATCCTTGTAATGGGCGGGGTC
>Ga0315539_1000636_pt1 | contig 26402 bp, 19 predicted proteins | sample SalMarSW160150MG_FD_203097 | JGI IMG/M metagenome (GOLD analysis project Ga0315539, IMG submission 203097) | Salt marsh sediment microbial communities from the Plum Island Ecosystem LTER, Massachusetts, United States - Salt Marsh Sediment SW1601-150 ...
ATGCACGATCTCCTCTTCGAGAAATCAGAAGAGTGGAGCGGGCAAGAGAATCTGACCGAGCTATTCAAGGGGTACGCCGCCGAACTGGGCCTCGATACGGATGCTTTCGTCGCCTGCCTGGAATCGGGGGAGACGGCCGACCAGGTACAGGCGGAGCTCGAACAGGGCGAGGCGCTGGGAGTGGGTGGTGTCCCTGCCTTCTTCATCAACGACTGGTTCGTCTCTGGCGCGCAGCCGTTCGAGGTATTCCAGGAGACCATTGAGGCGGCGCTACGGGGGGAGCATCCCGCTCCCACGCCCACGCCGCTGCCGCCCGGCGCGACGCCCTTCGACCCCAACCCGGAGCAGCCTGGCTACACCTACGGCGGCGACGCCTTCTGCGGCTCAGAGGAGGCGACGATCGGCCTCATCGAGTTCGTGGACTTCCAGTCAACGGAAAACCTTCAGCACTTCCTGGAAGGGTGGCCTGATCTGGAGGAAGAATACGTGGGGTCGGGCAAGGTGCGGCTCATCGTCAAGCATTTTCCAGCCCTCGATCATATCCAGGGGTTCACGGCGGCCGAGGCAGCCGAATGTGCCGGGCAGCAAGGAGCCTTCTGCTCCATGTACGATCTGCTCTTCCAGAAACAGGAGGAGTGGAGCCAGGCGGAGGACGTCACAGTCGTGTTCAAAGAGTATGCTGCTGAGTTGGACCTGGACGCTGCCGCCTTCGCCGCTTGCCTGGACAAAGGCCAAACGTCGGACAAGGTGATGCAGGACTTCACCATCGGGCAGGATAACCAGTTCCCCCCCGCGCCGGTGTTCTTTATCTTCAAAGGAGAACAGGGCGGCTATGCGCCCCTCGACCAACTCCAGGAGGCCATTGAGGAGTTGCTGGCGCAGTGAGGGAGTGAGTCAACGAGTGAACGAGTAAAAGGCCCGAATGCCTGTTGGCAGGCCGGGCCTTTTGTGTTATACTCTGGTCATGCCTGAACTACCAGACCTGGAGATCATCAAAGAGTTTCTGCAAGACCACGTCGTTGGTCAGGAGATAGCCGAGGTCGAAGTAGTGCGCCCTATCGTGGATGTTTTTTGATCACAAGTTCTCCCGCACCATCTCCGCCGCCTTCCGGGTCATCCCTTTTACGGCAGCCAACTCCTTGACTGAGGCCTGGCGAATGGCCTCGATGGAGCCGAAGTGCTTGAGTAGAGCCTGGCGGCGCTTGGGGCCGATGCCGGGGATCTCCTCCAGAATCGAGGCCAGGCTCTTTTTGGCTCGCAGCTTGCGGTGGTAGCCGATGGCGAAGCGGTGCGCCTCGTCGCGGATGCGCTGCAGGAGGTACAATCCCTGGGAGTCGCGGGGCAGGACGAGGGGCTCCGCGCGGCCAGGGAGGAATATCTCCTCCTGCTTCTTGGCCAGGCCCATGGCGGGCACTTCGCCCTTCAAGCCAACTTCCTCCAACACCTCCAGGGCGGCATTCAGTTGCCCCTTGCCGCCGTCAATGACGATCAGGTCGGGCAGGATGGTCCAAACGTCGGCCCCTTTAGCTTCCTCCTCGCCGATTCGCCGATTCGCCGATTTGCTGATTCGCTGCTTCGCTCTCTTGAAGCGCCTGCGTAGCACTTCCTGCATCATCGCGTAATCGTCCGCCCCCTCCACCGTGCGGATCCTGAAGCGCCGGTAATCGCTCTTGCGAGGCACGCCTTTGACGAAGACTACCATGCTGCCCGTGGCCGCCGTTCCCTGGATGTTGGAGATGTCGTAGCCTTCGATGCGGGTGGGCGCCTCCTCCAGACCCAGGTGCTCTTGAAGTTGAGCCAGGGCTTCGACGCTCTTCCCCTCATCAATCAGCCATTGAGCCCGCAGGCTGGCCAGGGTCTCGGCGGCGTTCTCGGCGGCCATCTGCACCAGCTCCCTCTGCCGACCACGCTGGGGCACGTGCAATTTCACCTTGCTGCCCCTTTTGCTTCTCAGCCAGGACTCGATGACTAAGGCCTCCTCGACGTTGGTCGGCAAAATGATCTTCATGGGCACGTAGGCGGCCTCGTCGTAGAACTGCTTGACGAAGGAGGCCACAATCTGGGCCTCGTCTTCCTCTGCCGTGCCATCCAGGATGAAGTATTCGCGGCCGATGAGTTTCCCCTGCCGAATGAAGAACACCTGCACACAGGTGTCGCTATTCTCGCGGGCCAGGGCGATCACGTCCTCGTCTTTTCCCACCGCCAGGGCGATCTTCTGTTGCGTAGTGACCCACTCCACGGCCCTGACCTGGTCGCGCAGGGCGGCTGCCCGTTCGAAGTCCAGCGCTTCGGCTGCCGCCGTCATCTGGCCTTGCAGATCGGCCACGATTTCCTCGGCCTTGCCCTCCAGGAACAGGCAGATGCGCCTGATCAGGGCGCGGTACTCTTCTTTGGAAACGGCGCCGATGCAAGGCCCTGCACAGCGGCCGATGTGATAGTAGAGGCAGGCCCGCGTGTCCTGGCCTGTGATCTCGCGTTTGCAGGTCAGATAGGGGAACAGCCGGCGCAGCATGTCCAGCGTCTGGTGGACGGCCCAGACGGCGGTGAAAGGGCCGAAGTAGCGGGCCCCGTCGCGTTCCATGCGGCGGGTGACGAGGATGCGAGGGTAATCCTCCTGCCAGGTGATCTTGATATAAGGATAACGTTTGTCGTCCTTGAGGCGGATGTTGTACCTGGGGCGGTGTTCCTTGATCAGGTTGCACTCCAGGATGAGGGCTTCGATCTCCGAGTCGGTGACGATGAAGTCGAAATCGGCGATGTGGTAAATCAGACGGTGCAGCTTGAGGGAGTGGCTAGCCGAAGCCTGGAAGTAGGAGCGCACCCGATTTCTCAGGTTCACCGACTTGCCCACGTAGATCACCTGGCCCTGTTCGTCTCTCATCAGGTAGACGCCGGGCTTGGTGGGAAGGGTTTGCAGTTTGTCTTTCAATAACGGGTGATCCATCCATGCATCCTTTAGAACACGGATTCGCGGGATTTGTGGACTTGATCCGTTAATCCTGCCGATCCGCTGTTCTTTCCAAGCTGGTGGTCCATACGTGCATCCTTGTTGAATGGTAAATCGGCTACAGTGCCCCCTTGCGGATGAGAGATAGGTATAGTTCCCAGGCGGAGTAGTAGGCGTACTTCAAGTCGTGGTTGCCCTCGGCGAAGTAGCTGCTGTGCGGATACGTGTCCCCATCTAGGGCCAAGAAGTGGACGAGCCGACTCCAGTTGTGGAAGATTCGCAACAACTGGAGCGGCTAATGTCACAGTGAATCCTTACGGCGAAAACACAAGAGGTAAAATCCACCGTCTAGCTCCAGCAATATAGGCTCGTAATTCTGTCTCAACTGAGCACTTTCGACGATATCCTGTTCCCAAGGGTATCGGCTATAAGGTGGTGGCATATCCTGCACAGGCTCGTTCAGTATTATTCCATTATCCAGGATCACATAATCTGGACCACGGGATAGAACATATTCTCCATCCCATTTCTGGTGGCCCTTTAAAGGCATTTCTGGATGGGCATTTGTATGAGCTATATGAACATCAGTCAAGCCAAGAACATCGATGGTTTTCAACTCGGAATAGTAGGCCACGGCCCCCAAGGGCGAGAGAGCAATAGAAGCTTTAGATGGAAGCCTCTTTTTCAACTGCTTTCCCAGAAATATCCAGCGCTTCTCAAAATAATCATAAGTGCCATAGATACGTTTATATTCCCTGATGGTAGGTACAGAGGTGTAAGCCAAGAAAATGAGGATGGGGATGATCCTTAATATTAGGCCACCTTTTCGCCCTGAAAACGCTTCCTGTAGAAACCAGAAGGTTTCATTCAAGAGAAGATAGAAAATCGGCAAAATCGGGACAAAGAACCGTAAAAGGGGGAAACAGTCACCTCCTGCAAATACTATGTATAGGCTATAGATAAGCAGAATTCCAATAAGATAAGCCTCCCAATTCTGATTTGATCTCTTCTTTAAGAAAATGATCGGAAGCCCGAGGAAACCAGCTATTCCACCGACAGAGGTAAGAAACTGGCCGAAATAAGTTGATCCCAACTTGATGTCGCTCCACAAATCTGCTTTCTTAGCATAAAACGTGTTGGGTAAAAGGTACCCATAATAGTTGTAACGCCACAAGAAGTATATGAAGTAAAGCAAAGATGGAATGAAGATCCAGAAGTACCTCTCTTTTTTGTGCCAGCCCGAGTGTCCCTTTTGGACATAGAGATAGTGTATTATCGTTATGCAGAATATTAACACGGCCTCGTGCCGTGTTAAAGCAGCCAGAAAAAAGAAGAGAGAGGAATAGTAGAGACAACGACTATGGCTGAGACCTTGCAGATACAACCATATGCTGGCAGTTACTAGGAAGGAGAACATAGCTGTCTCTAAACCGTTGACTGAGTGCAGAGCAAGAGGGCCACTAAAAGCTAATAGCATGAGAGGAATTGTGTCCGAAATCGGTGTCTTTTCCGTGATGGAGCGGGATATTTGGTAAGTTACCACAAGGGTGCTAATGCTGAAGAGTGTGCCTAAGATCTTAGACACGAGGGGCAGATCAAAACCCAACTTGAAAAGGAGGCTTAGTATTAGCACCCAAAGGAAGTTTGAATAACCTTCCACCCTCTCGCCGTCATTAAAAACTAGCCCCTTTCCTCTAGCGAGGTTTCTGGCGTATCTAAAAGAAATATAGGCATCCATCGTAGGGGTTATGCGTCCAAAAGATACCAGCATGTGCAAGGAAGATTATGATAACTAATGACAGAAGCAGCATATCTGCCTTTGACATACGTCTTTTCATGAGGCTAATCTCCAGTATATCTCTATCCAAAGTACTGGTTTCCGAAGACGAACTCTATCGCCACAGCCAAGAAACTCGCTTAGTCCCCACAGGCTGGTTCTCTCCGCTTGCAGTTTTCTTTCCCCTTTTTGAAATGGGCTATAGCAGATGTTTGTAATTCTACCATCTCCTGATCCGATTGCCCACCATGAAGCCCAGGAACCCAGTCAGAGCAATGTCTAACAGTACCTCCAGCCTCACCAGCAACTCCACTGGCCCATTTCGTGGTTCCAGTCCAGCCGGATCCATCGTCGTCAGGGGTTCTTCCCTGAGAGGCCAGGCTTCGAAGGCACTCCGTTCTCCTCGATCCGCTTCAGTATCTCCTCGTTTGGATGTAGCCATCCGCGGAAGGGTCGGCGTGGGGAGAGAAGTAGGGCTGTAGTTCTTCAGTATGAGTGGGAGATAAAGTCGATAGGTCGTTGACGTACCAGTGGGCGTTTGCGTGGGTGTGTCAGTCGGTGTCGCCGTCGGCGTGGGTGTCGGCGTGTGACTGACAGTCGGCGTTGGCGTGTCGGTTGGCGTCAATGTTGGTGTACTAGTCGCCGTGGCCGTCGGTGTGGGTGTTGGTATAGCGGTAGGTGTCACCGTCGGTGTAGTGGTCGGCGTGGGCGTCGGCTGCGCGGCGGAGTAGTAAGCGTACTTCAGGTCGCCGTTTGTCTTATCGTGGTAGCTGATGCGTGGATACCCGCCCCCATCCAGGGCCAGGGAGGTGTCCCAGCCAACATTCCCCTCACTGTCCACGGTCTCAATGTGCCAGCCGGAGGCGTCCTGGTAGGCATACTTCAGGCCGCTGCCACAGTAGCTGATGTGCGGATATCCGCCCCCATCCAGGGCCAGGGAGGTGTCCCAGCCGACATACCCCTCGCTGTCTACGGTCTCGATGTGCCAGCCAGTAGCGTCCTGGTAGGCGTACTTCAGGTCGTCATTGCCCTCATCCCAGTAGCTGATGTGCGGATGCCCGGCCCCATCCAAGGCCAAGGAGGTGTAGTAGCCGACATCCCCCTGGCGGTCCACGGTCTCAATGTGCCAGCCAGTGGCGCCCTGGCAGGCGTACTTCAGGTCGCAATTGGGGTAGCCACCGTAGCAGTAGCTGATGTGCGGATAGTCATCCTGATCCAGGGCTAAGGAGGTGAAATAGCCGACATTCCCCTCGCTGTCCACGGCCTGGATGTGCCAGCCGGAGTTATCCTGGTAGGCGTACTTCAGGTCTTCGTTGCCATAGTCTTGGTAGCTGATGTGTGGATACCCGTCCCGATCCAGAGCCAAGGAGGTATGGTTGCCGACCTCGCTCTCGCTGTCCACGGTCTCAATGTGCCAGCCGGAGGCGTCCTGGTAGGCATACTTCAAGTTGCCGAGGCCTGAGTAGCTGATGTGTGGATACCCGTCTCCATCTAGGGCCAGAGAGGTGTAACCATTAACCCACTCGCTGTCCAGAGTCTCGACGTGCCAGCCGGCGGCGTCCTGGTAGGCATGCTTCAGGTTGGATAGAGGGTAGTCAGCGAAGTAGCTGATTTGCGGATATCCATCTCCGTCCAGAGCTAGGGAAGTGTCCTCACCGACGTCCCCCTCGCTGTCCACGGTCTCGATGTGCCAGCCGGAAGCATCCTGGTCCGCCACGGTGAGAGTCGCCTGGAAGACCAATGGGGCCAGGAGCAAGACCAACACGCCGAGCCATAGTAGGTATTTGCCTTTGCTGTGAATCATAGCCTTCTCCTTTTGCACTCCACCTGACAACTCCTGAGGGGGCTAGCCTGCTTATATTTTACCATGAAAACGAACGGAAAGGCAATTCCTCACTTGAGCATTGCGGATTGAGAGACGGGCTAATCGAGCTTGACAAGAACTTTCACCTTCGGAACCATTTCTCCTGCAGCCTTTCCAGCGTGCCGTCCTCCCTCATATCCACCAGCGCTTCGTTGATGGCCTTGAGAAGCAAGGGGCTGTCCAGCCGCACGGCGATGACGTACAGTTCGTCGGTCAGCGGGTTGCCGATCACCTGAACTCCCCCGTCAGTAGCCATGAACTGGTGAGCGGAGACAGCATCCACTATGGCCGCTTCTACCTTGCCCTCTTTTAGAGCTGACAACACGTCCTGGGGAGTCAGGTAACTCTGGAGGCTCAGGCCTTCGATTTCCTTCTGCAGTCGCCTGCCGACGACATCGCCTTCTGAAGCCAGCTCTACTCCCAGCGTCTTCCCAGCCAAGTCATTTACTTCGCTGATCTCTCCCTCATCGGATCGTACGACCAACACCTGCCCGGCATTGAAGTAGGAGATGGAGTACGCCACATCGCCGTAGAGTAGGGGGTCGTAGGGGAGGGCCGAGATGATGGCATCGAACCGGCCTACGTAGAGGGCATCGTAGAGACTGTCGAAGCCCACGTTGACTAGCTCCACCTCGACGCCCAGGCGCTGACCGATGGCTCGTGCCAGATCAACATCGAGGCCGACGATTTGACCCGTTGACTCGTCAATGTACTCGAAGGGCGGCCAACTGGCATCCATCCCCACCCGCATTAGTCCTTCTCCCTGTATCCGCGCCCAGGTCTCGTCCTCCTGTCTACCCAACTGCGTGAGCATAAACCAGGTCACCAGCCCGATGACCACCGGAGTCAGGATTGCCAACAGAGCACGCTTGCTGCCCCTCAGTTTTCTCATTCCCTCTCCCCCCGCGCGTATCTCTGCACTTCCAGGTAGATGGGCTTGGGAAGAAAGTCCACAGTCACAAAGGTGAAGTAGTCTCGGTAACCTTTGGCTGGTCGGGGGTAGCGAAAGGCCCACAGGCAGACCGCCTCGCACCAGTCCCACTCCAGGGCCTTCTGGTAGGCGCGGATGCTGTACTCGATGCGCTGATAGGGGCGCACGGCCTTGGTCCAGCGGGGGTGATCGTTCCAGCCGCCCTCGGTGATCAGGCACGTTTTGTCGCCATCGTCGTTGGCGACCATCACCTGACGGAGGAGTTCGGCACGGGCGAAGTTTACCTCGTCCGCAGCCGGGGGATCGTCGGGGGGGAACGTCCAACCGTAGGCGTGGACGGCCAGGATGTCGAAGTAGTTTTTGGCTCCAGCCTCATACATCCGCTGGAGGTAAGTCAGATCGTTCAGGCCCTCCGGGTCGCCCTCTGGAGCCAGGGTCGGAGCCAGGGCGCCGGCCAGGACTTGCACCTGGGGGTCGGCCTCCTTGGCCTGGATGTAAGCCACTTTCAGAAGCTCGGTGTAGCCTTCGGGGTCCACGGGCCGATATCCCCACTCCGCGCTAAGATTGGGCTCGTTCCAGACGATGATGTGCTGGACGCGGCCCTGGAAGTGGGTGACGAAGGCGTGGACGAAATCGCCGAAGTCGTCATAATGTTCCCGATCGAGGTAGGACGTGATGGTGCCCTCGGGCCGGGCCCACTCGGGGACGAAGCCCAGTCGGGCAATGACGGTCAAGCCCTGAGCCAGAGCGTGATCCACCACCACGTCGGGGTGGCTCCAGTCGAAGTGGCCCTTCTTCCCCTCGTAGTAGGCCCAGGGGAAGTACTCCACGATCCAGGGCGCACCCATCTGCCGCACCATGGAGAGCGTCTGCTTGATCTTCCACTCCTCCACCTCGTCGGTCAGGCGGGTGTGGACGCCCATCTTGGGGTTGATGGTCACCACTTCTTGCTGAGGGCCCAGGGGCACGACGGGCCTGGTCGGCCTCACCAGGACGAGTAGCAGGGCAATGGCCATCGCAATCTTAGTTGACTTTTTACTGCTGAGATCTCTTATTAGCGGTTGCACCGATCTCATTACTCGTTGCCTCGTTACCTCATTACCTGCCGTCATTATACAACCTTTGCCCATCTTTGCCAACCGGTGATTGCCCGTAACTCCAGGCGGATCCGCCAGGCGCAAAAAAAGGAGGGCATCTTGGCCTGAGCAGCCTTGTGATGCCCTCCTTTGCCTCAAGGTACGAGGTGCGGCTCAACGTTCACGAGGTAGACTTGAGTGGCTGGTCTGGGATCGGAGTAGAGTGGAATGGCAGGGAACTATCGCCAGAGAGCTCGTCGGCGCCGATGTCCGCCACGGCCTGGCCATCGTCGTCGCCATCAATGGGACGTGGGTCGCCATCGAGGTCGGTGCTTGGTGGCGTGGCCGGGTCGCCAGCGTCAATGCAGGGCGAGCTCGTTAGCAGGCGATAGTTGCCACCTGACAAATCGTCCAAAAGGGGATCCTGGTGGATGTCGTGGGCGCCTGGGGTCAGATTGTAGTAGTTATCGGGGATGTTGTCCCAGATGTTGTTGTAGTCACTGATAGGCGATCCGTCGTGGTTGTGGATACCGCCAGATGAGAAAGCGGTGTTGTTGACGATGATGTTGTTGCCGATGATGGGTGAGCCCCTCAGGTTGAAGATGCCGCCGCCGAAGATAGCCGCTGAGTTGTCGAAGATGGTGTTATTAGCAATGGTGGGTGAACCGTTGGCTACGTATATACCGCCGCCGAGGGCCGCCGCTGAGTTGCTAACGATGACATTGTTGCGGATAGTAGGTAAGCCACCTTCGACGCATATCCCGCCACCAAAGAAAGTCGCTGAGTTGCTGGTAACGATGTTATTCTCCACCATCGGCGAGGCGTTATGGATGTAGATACCACCCCCGCAGTCAGCGTTGCCGCCCCTGATGGTGAAGCCGGAGATGACGGCACTGCCCATGACCTCGACTCCGCTGGCTGTAACCACCGGCCCAGAACCATCGCCGCTGATTACCGTCACCTCGGCCCCGGCCCCGTAGATCTTCACGCCACTCTTCAGGTTGATGGTCTCGTTGTATGTGCCAGGGTTGACGATTATGGTGTCGCCATCCCTGGCCTCACTGATGGCTGCGTTGATACTGTTATACCACTCACCGGTGTCCATGTTCTCTATCACCCCGGTGAACTCGACAGTGACCGTCCCAGACTGTGGGCCGACGTTGGCGGTGATGGTAGCCGTGCCCACTTGGGCGCTGGAGACCAGTATAGCTGTGGCCTTCTTATTGGTCGTGGTGCTGATATAGGGGTCAGTTGGGAAATGGCCCAGGTTAGTGGTGAAGGCGACTGGTGTGCCATCAGCTATGGGGTTGCCATCCTCGTCGGCCACGTAAGCAGTGATGGTAGAAGTAGAGACACCGTCGGCAACTATTCTGGTCGGGGTGGCTTCAACCAAGATACTGTAAGCCGGAGGACTCACGGTAGTGGCCGCGGTGCTGGTGTTGTTAGCGGGAACAACCTCCATCCCTTCGCTAGAGATCTGGGCGGTATTGGTGATGACTACCCCGTCCGAGAGCTCAGGGCTGACATCGGCTATGATGGTGATCAGCCCGGATTCCCCTGGGTTCAACTGCTCAATCTGCCAGCTTTGAGGGTTGGATTCCGTGCGTGTTCTTACTTTGTCATCGCAGATAGAGCGGGTGTTTATTAACCCTGGGGTTTCAAAGTCGGCGATCAGGACATTGGAGGCTGTGGCTGCCCCATTGTTGGAGTAGGCCAGGCTGTAAGTGATGGTGGTCCCTGGAACGATATAGGCTGGTGGTGCGACCGCATAGCTTATTGATAGATCTACTTGCGGGGAGATCACGTAAGTTTCGCCAGATCTCATGCGACTCCCGTCCGGCCCATCGGCCCAGTTGGCTCCCACAATGATGTCGTCATAGCCGTCACCATTCACATCTCCGCTGGCTACTGAGACGCCCGCCTGGTCACCGGCATCAGTCCCGCGGATAATTAGGGCATCCCCGCTGGCCAGATCCAGAGTACCTGCGATATCTGGAGAGCCCATAACTACACTTGCTTCACCGGCTTTGCTTTGCGCGAGGCTTGCTCCGGCAATGATGTCGTCGTAACCATCGTCATTCACGTCGCCGCTTGCCACGGAGGTTCCGGCTCGGTTGCCTCTGTCGGCTCCGTAAATGGTGAAGTCGGCTTGTTTTCGTAGGTCTACGGATTTCAGGTATACGGGGTTGAAGATGGAATCCGAACCTAGCACCACATGGACCTCGCCAGCCCAGGCGCGCCCATTATTGGGGCCTCCGGCATAACCGGCTCCCACGAGGAGGTCGTCATAGCCGTCGCCATTTACGTCTCCGCTGGTTATTGACATACCAGTCCGGTCTTGAGTGTCGGCACCGAAGATGGTCAGGTCGGCCTGAGTGCGGAGGTCACACATTCTGCTATCGAAGCTTTTCGAGCTCAACACCACATAGGCCCCGCCAGCCTGAAAACGCTGGTTTTGTGGTCCGTCAGCCCACATAGCCCCGACGATGATATCTCCATACCCGTCACCGTTCAGGTCGCCGCAGGCTACGGAGTTGCCAGAGTGGTCTCCCTTCTCCTCTCCATAGATGATCTTAGCAGCTTGGCCGAGCAGCTCTATAGTGCTGGGGAGGGAATCCGACCCTAGTACCACGTAGACTTCACCGGCATCCTCGCGTCTGTGGCCTGGGCCTAGCCCATCGGCCCACTCAGCCCCGATGATGATGTCATCTTGCCCATCTCCATTCACGTCACCAGTAGCCAGCGAGGTACCAGCTTGGTCACATATATCTACGCCGTACATAACAACGTCGGCTTGGGTTCTCAGATCTATGTTGCTGGCGATGGAGCCTGAGCCGAAAACGACGTGGATTTCACCGCACTCGATGCGTCTGTTGTCCGGTCCATCAGCCCACTCTGCTGCGATGATGATATCATCGTATCCGTCACCGTTCACATCGCCGCTGGCCACGGCGCTGCCGGCGTAGTCGTAAGCGTCGGCGCCATAGATTACTACGTTAGCCTGAGATGCGAGGTCTACCATGCCGTAGATATCGGCTGGGCCAAACACCACGTAGACACGGCCAGCGAACTTGCGTTGGTTATCTGGCCCGTTGGCCCGGAAGGCCCCGATTATGACGTCGTCTAAACCATCGCCATTAACGTCTCCGCTGGCGACAGAGAAGCCGGCATATTCGTTGCTATTGGCTCCGAAGATAGTCATTTGCCCCCAGTCGGAAGAAGCTAGGTCCCAAGTGGGGTCAATGAGATAGCTCTGCCCCGCTTCCACCGTCACCTCTACCCGCGCTGCTAGAGACAATCCCTCAGGGGTGCGCTTCAACTGCACTTGGGGGTGCAAGCCTTGGGCCAGCATATCCTCCCAACTGAAGTAACCGAGTTCTTGCCCGTCTTGGTTCAGGAAGCCAACCTGTGGGGATTGTAGAAGGGCAGATTGGTTGCTATTGAGGGCCACAGATTTACCTGCGGGTAGAAGCCTTTCTCTCCCTCCCTGGCTGAAGGATACACTATTGGGCACCAGAGCCTTGAAGGTCACGGCGTAGCTCTGTTGGTTCATGCTCTGATTGGTCAACTCCACCATTTGCTCCAAGGCACCATTGTGGTGGGATTGGAAGACATTGCTGACCAAGAGAGAACCGGCTTGCAGGCTCTGTACCACCTGCGATGCTTCTTTGTGGACTTCTGCTGGTGAAGGCAGTGAGAGCGAAGAAGCTCCGATGGGTTCTACCCCAATAGCCATCTCGGTGAAGGCTTCTCGCAGCCTGTTTACTGGCTCCAGTGCTAGGGAAGGAGCTAGATCCAGGTATAGAGCTGTCTGAGCAGCCGGCTGCTGGCATTTCGCTGGTGAGGGTGGCAGACACCCCAGGATCAGCAGGGCCGAAGCCAGCAGTAGTAGAAGCGATTTCCAGGATGGTGGCTTGGTTATTTTCCTCCTTTCTTTTCCTTTTGAAAGTGTGTGAGTTGGGATCGTCTTCAAAGTGAGCAATGTTTGGCTTTTCATTTTTGAGCCTCCTTAAATTTGTTGATTGTAGAGCTCGTCTCTGCTAGCAGCGGCCAGGCTGACTATATAGCGTGGGGACGCAGAAACCTTTCCGCGTTTTTTCAGAGCCGAGCAAGGGCGGATAACGACCGTGTTTTGCTCATCAGGTTGCATTTCTCGGAAATCATTTGAATCCTAACCCCCTTTCTTTCAAACTAACGTACCGCTGCTGGCCGATAATCAGGTGATCCAGTACATCAATGTCCAATAGCTGGCCAGCCTGGGTGATGAGTTCCGTTACCGCGATGTCCTCAGGGGAGGGGGTGGGGTCACCGCTGGGATGGTTGTGGATGACGATGATGGCTGCGGAGTTTTGTTTGATTGCCTCCCGAAATAGCTCGCCGACACGGATAACAGATGTGTTTAAGCTGCCGATGTACATGGTGGGGGTGTCCAGTACGTAGTTCTTGCTATCCAGAAGAATGAGGCGCATGTGCTCTTGTTCCAACATGCTCATCTCGATCATCATCAGGTTGGCCGCATCGGCTGGAGACTTGACCTGCAGGCGTTCCTCGGGAGAGGCGATAAGTAACCTTCGCCCTAGTTCCATTGCTGCTTTTAGCTGGGCTGCCTTAGCCACACCTATTCCTTTCTCCCCACAAAGTTCGCTGAAGCTGGCTCGGGCCAGACCTATTAGGCCGCCGAATTTGGCCAGGAGCCGCGCAGCCAAGTTGAGGACGTTCTCCCCGCCTACTCCCGTACGCAGTATGATAGCCAAGAGCTCAGCGTTGGAGAGGGAGCCAACGCCGTATTTCTGCAGCCTCTCCCGTGGCCGTTCTCCTGCAGGCAAATCTTTGATAGTGGGGTGGTACTCCAGTGCAGTCTTCATTGCTGTGGTTCCTCCTTCTCTCCTATTTGTGTGAGATCTCTGCGGCCTGGCTAGGGGCTTCCTTGCCTGAAGTAAAAAACGTGCTTCCCAGACGGCTTACTTCCGAAAAACACGTTGCTACACGCCTCCTTCGGTAGTTCGGCCGTCCTGTCAGCTATTGCTGGCTTAGACCCGTAGCTTTGCGCCCCCGGCTTTCACCGGGTTTGCCCTTGTCACAAAGGCCGCTGCGTTCATTAATGAACTATATCCGAGATTCCCATGCTTGTCAAGGAGAGAAGGAAGTTAACTCCTTTCGCTGTAGAGATTGCCTGGTTCCTCTGATCAGATATTTCATGTCGTTTCAATCTGATTCAGCGGGTTTCTTATCATTACGTATTATATTATACCACATTTTTTTGAATATGTCAAGCCCCAATTTTACTATGTTAAGTTGATGTGTAAATATGTTAAGTTCCTTGTTTGCTCTCGCCGGGTCGCTAGATCCAGCTCATTCTTGCCAAAGAAGGCTAGGTGTATTATACTTAGGTGAGATTCGAGGACAGGAAGGTAGCTATGTACGATATGTACGATGTGATCGTCGTTGGAGCGGGGCACGCCGGCTGCGAGGCGGCTCTGGCAGCAGCCCGGATGGGATGCCGGACGTTGTTGGTGACGATGAACCTCGATCTTATCGCCACCATGCCTTGTAACCCCGGCGTTGGAGGACCCGCTAAAGGTCACCTGGTTAAAGAGATTGACGCCCTGGGCGGCGAGATGGCCCACAACCTCGACCAGACCTTTATCCAGATCCGCCTGCTCAACCTGTCAAAAGGGCCGGCAGTGCGCGCACCTCGCGCTCAAGCTGACAAAAGACTCTATTCCCTAGCCATGAAAGATGCCCTGGAGATGGTCCCGAATCTCGATCTCAAGCAGGGCCTGGTCGAGAAGCTCCTGGTCGAGGGTGGTCAGGTCAAGGGCGTGCTTACTAACCTGGGCGTTGAGTGGCAGGGCCGGACGGTGATCCTCGCCACGGGCACCTTCCTGGGAGCAAGGATCATGACTGGCGAGATCACTTTCCCCGCTGGGCGGGCTGGTGAGTTCCCGGCCACTGGTCTCTCCGCCTCGCTACGAGAGTTAGGATTCACTTTAGGTCGTCTTCAAACTAATACCCCGCCTCGCATCAATGCCCGCACCATAGATTTCTCCCAGACTACCCCACAGTTGGGCAGCGAGACCCCACTGTATTTCGGCTTCCGTCAGCCAATTTCTAGCTTTCAACCTCCGGAACCTAATCCTATTTATCCCATCCCTCATCAAACCGACTGGCGAGTCCAATTGCCGTGCTACCTGGTTTACACCAACGAGGAGACGCACCAGATCACCCGCGAGAACCTCCATCGTTCGCCCATCGCCTCGGGCTTCCTCAAGGGGGCAGGACCGCGCTATTGCCCGTCTTTCGAGGAAAAGATCGTGCGTTTTGCCCATAAGGACTCCCACCAGTTTTTCCTGGAGCCTGAGGGGTGGCGCACCACGGAAGTCTACGTGCAGGGGATGTATACCGCGATGCCTTACGATGTGCAGCTTGCCATGCTGCGCAGCATCCCTGCCCTGCGGAAGGCTGAGATCGTGCGGCCGGGCTATGCTGTCGAATACGACTTTGTGCCTCCCGATCAGATCAAAGCCTCGTTGGAGACCAAACAGGTGGAAGGACTGTTTCACGCCGGACAGATCAATGGCACTTCGGGCTACGAAGAGGCTGCTGCCCAGGGGATCATGGCCGGTATTAACGCCGCTCGCAAAGTGCAGGGCAAAGGCCCTATTGTCCTGAGGCGCGACCAGGCCTACATCGGCGTCCTCGTTGATGATCTGGTGACTAAAGAGATCACCGAGCCCTACCGCATGATGACCTCTCGTGCCGAGTACCGGCTGCTGCTCCGCCAGGACAACGCCGACCTGCGCCTCTCGCCCATTGGCTACGAAGTGGGTCTGCTGCCTCGGGAAAGGTATGAAGCGGTGGAGGAGAAAAGGGAGGCCATAGAGGGTGAGCTGAGGCGGCTTACAAAGACGTGGTTGGCGCCCTCAGAGAGGATCAATGAGGAACTGATCGCCCGCGGCCTCGATCCTCTGGACGACGGCGTCAACGCTTTGCAATTCCTGCGCCGTCCGGAAGTGACCTACGAGTTGATAAAAACTCTCGTTCCCAGTCCTCGGCCATTGTCTCCTGATGCCATCGAGCAGGTGACTATTGAGGCCAAGTACACCGGTTACATCGAAAAGCAGCGACAGGAGGTGGAGCGGCTGAAGCGGTTGGAGGGACGTCCGATCCCAGACGATTTTGACTACGGGGTTCCGGTAGGCTTACGCAACGAGGCCCGGGAGAAGCTGATGAGGTTCCGGCCAGCCACCCTTGGTCAGGCATCCCGTCTATCAGGCGTCAACCCGACCGACGTCTCGATTCTGTTAATCTGCCTGGAGAGGACAACGTGAGGCCGCAAGTTGCCAGGTGACAAAAAGAGAAGAACATGATATAATACTTGCGCCCACGATGGGCGAAGGTCCCCCGCCTTGGGCAGAGACCTTCGACGAACGAAAATACTTGACTTTAAAGGAGTAGATTGGATATGCCACAACTTGAGGACATCGGGAAAATTCTGTTAGCTGCTGTAGCCTTCATCAGTGCTTTCACAGTGGCCTTCTGGGTAAGCCTGGTCATCTGGACCTTCCGCGATATGCGCTTGCGGTCGAGGGACATCTTCGCCCAGTTGCTCGCCTCTCTGGTAGTCTTGATCTTCGGCCCTTTGGGGATGCTCATCTACCTCATCCTGCGCCCCCAGGAGACCCTGTCGGAGGCTTACGCCAGGACGCTGGAAGAGGAAGCCTTGCTGCAGGATATCACCGAGGAACAGCCGGTGTGTCCTGAGTGCAAGCACAGAATCGAGCCGGATTTCATTATCTGCCCCGCTTGCCACACCGAGCTGAGGAAAGCCTGTCCCCACTGCGGTCGGCTGATGTTAATGCGGTGGGAAATCTGCCCCTATTGTGGAGAGCTTTATCCACTTCCACCCCAGCCTGAATTGGCCGAAACTACCCTGGATCTCGAGCTGGAAGCAGAGCCAGATGCAGGAGCAGAGTTCGAGCTGGAAGCGGAGCGCGATCTGGAAGCCGAATCCGAGGTGGAAATCGAATCGGCTGAATGGGAGGCAGGAGTGAATAAGGGAGCAAAGGTAGATGATCGCCATCGAAACTAGCAGCTTGACTAAGAAGTTCGACGGCCTGGTGGCTGTAGACCACCTCGACATGGAGGTCGAGCGGGGCGAGATCTTCGGCCTGCTAGGTCCCAACGGCGCTGGCAAGACGACCACCATTCGCATACTTTTGGACATCATCAAGCCCGACGAGGGAACCATCCGCCTGCTGGGCCATCCCCCAGGTCACGAGGCTCAGGAGCGCATCGGCTACCTGCCCGAGGAGCGGGGCCTGTACCGCGATCTTAAGCTCATGGAATGTCTCACCTACCTGGCGGTGTTGAAGGGGATGGATCGTAAGCTGGTCCGAGAGCGGGCTGAGATGCTGCTGGAAAGGGTGGGACTCGGTGGCGAGGGTGGCAGCAAGGTCAAGGCCCTCAGCAAAGGGATGCAGCAGAAAGCGCAACTGGTGGCCACCCTGATCCACGACCCGGAGCTGGTAATCCTGGACGAGCCTTTCCAGGGACTGGACCCCATCAGCACCGAGCAGGTCAAGGAGTTGATCCGCGATTTGCGAGAGCGCGGCAAGACGGTGGTGCTCAGCACCCATCAGATGAACCAGGTGGAGCGGATGTGTGACCGCATCCTGCTCATTGACGAGGGACGGCGGGTGCTCTACGGGCCTTTGGAGGAGATCAAGGCCCGCTACGCTGAAAACGCCGTGCTGGTGCGCTGTTCGGGTCCGCTGGACAGCCTGGTCGGGGCGCGGCGGGTCGAGCAGCGCGAACGGGATCGCCTCATCACCCTGGAGGATGACGCCTCGCCCCAGGACATCCTGCGCCAGTTGGTCGAGCGGGGAATTCCCGTCCAGCGCTTCGAGGTGGCCACACCGCCGCTGGAGGAGATCTTCATTCGGGTTGTGGAGGAATGACTATCACCTGCTCCCGCTGGACCCTAGTCCAGCGGCTTGGAGCAGCGGACTAGGGTCCGCTGCGAGCATAAGGTGAGAAGGGTTGTGGAGGAGAACGATGCGTAAGGTCCTGGAAGTAGCACGACACGAGCTTATCATCAGCCTGAAGCGCCCCAGCTTCATCATCGCTACCCTGGCCATACCCCTGCTAGGGCTCTTGGGAGTGATCGTAGCCGCTTACTTCGGCGGCCAGGCCGGCGCCTTCCTCGAGAGACAATTCGTGGGGACACCGAAGCCGGTGGGCTACGTTGATCAGGTCGGCCTCTTCACGCCGCCGCTGCCGGAGTACGCAGATCTCTTCATCCCCTATCCGAACGAGGAGGCGGCGCAGGAGGCGCTGTTCGCCGAGGACATCGAGACCTATCTGCTGATTCCTGGGGATTACGTGGAAACGGGCCGGGTCATCGGCTACAGCAAGGGGCGGGGGCTTACATCGGCCATCTCTATGAGCGAGGAGCGGATTCCTCCCTTCCTGGTTGATCACCTGCTGGCCGGACAGGTAGACGAGGATCTCAGAGCCCGGGTACGCGCTCCGCTGAACCTGCAGCCGGTGTCCCTCAGCCCGGAAGGTGAGGGCAGCGAAGACATCGCCAGCTTCGTGGCCAACATCGCCATCCCCTACGCCTTCTCCATCCTGCTGGTGATCTCCATCTTCACCTCTTCGGGCTTCCTGCTGCAAGGGGTCAGCGAGGAGAAAGAGAGCCGGGTGATCGAGATCCTGCTCTCCTCAGTGACGCCGATGGAGCTTCTGGCGGGCAAGATCCTGGGGTTGGGAGCTCTGGGACTGGTCCAGATCCTCTTCTGGCTGGGCTCTGCCTGGGCGCTGATCGGGGTAGCCGTTACCGGCCTGGCCCTCTTCGGAGCCATCAGCCTGGACTTGATGACCGTCGTGCTGGCCGTAGTCTACTTCCTGCTGGGCTATCTCCTGTTCGCTACCCTGATGGCCAGTGCCGGCTCCCTGGGCACCTCGGCCCGGGAGGGGCAGCAAATCGCCGGCATCTTCTCCGCCCTGACCGCCATCCCTTTCATGGTCAGTGGCTTCATCTGGACGAATCCCGACTCGTTGCTGGTCCAGATCCTGAGCTACGTACCGTTCACCTCGCCGGTGATGATGTTGCAGCGGTTAGGCATGACCGAAGTACCGCTCTACCAAATCGCCCTCAGCCTGCTTCTGTTGATCCTGGGCATCGCTGGGACCCTGTGGGCCGGCGCCAAGGTCTTCCGCATGGGACTTCTCATGTACGGCAAGCGGCCGTCGGTATCGGAGATCCTGCGGGCCTTGCGGCAGGCGTGATGTGCGTGCGGGCTAAACATTACGATCCTGCGAACTGATTGTAGTTGCATCTTTCGGCTTGTTGGTGCATACTAAATCAAGGAAGTACTTGTTAGCAGATCAGGAGGTCTGAATGGGCACAATAATTCTGCTGGCATCAATTACTGCTATCCTTATAGCAGTTGGCTTATTTGCATTTTTCCAGCGACGTGGCCACACAAGGACAGGTGTCTTTGCAGGCCTGGGCATAATTGCTCTCTTTTGGCTTGGCTCAGAGCTATGGGTCTATGCGAGTTGCTTGGCCTGCCTGCATAGAGACCCTCTCTGCTGGTGCGAGTGGACCCCTGTGGAAATGATTTTTTTACCTTTGCCGCATTAGCCGACGTTATCATCTTTTTAGTCATGTTAGGCATAGTCGCCTTATTGCGCCGCTACGTGATTCATCGCTAACGAGAGTGATGATCTTGCATCTTTTTCAGAGAAGAAGGTCTTTCGCATGGGGCTTCTCACGTACGGCCAGCGCCCGTCGGTTTCGGAGATCCTGCGCGCCTTACGGCAAGCGCGATATGTGCAGGTCGAGCATGGCCGATGTTTGACAATTATCGCAAAATGATGTACAGTACTACTGTACATTTTCTGACTTGGAGGTGTTATGGCCATTCAAACAACCTATACCCAGGCGCGTGCCAATCTTGCGTCGCTTTGGGATGAGATCACTCTCAATCGTGAGATCGTCATCATCGCGCGGCGTGGAGCGGAGCCGGTTGCCTTAATCTCGGCCGACGAACTGGAAGGGTTGATGGAGACTGCCTATCTGTTGAGGTCGCCCAAGAATGTAGAACGCCTGTTGAGAGCACTAGGGCGAGCACAACGGAAAGAAGGTACTCCACAGACCGTCGTCGAACTGACAAGAGAGGTCGGCCTTGACGAAGTCACGGCAGAGAGGTAGCAGTGAAGGGAAGCAACGTGACGCTGTCTTCCATCCCGAGTTTATAGAGGACCTGCGATACTGGGTGGAAACAGATCGGAAGATGGCATTACGAGTGCTGAGGATAGTGGAGGACATTCTCCGAGACCCATTCAAGGGGATTGGAAAGCCAGAGTCATTGAAGTATCTGGCGGAGGGAGCCTGGTCCAGGCGATTGACGCAAGAACACCGCGTCGTGTACCTGGTAAGCGAGGACCGGATAGACTTCTTGCAAGCACGCTACCATTACTGAAAGTCTTCCACATGGGGCTTCTCACGGATGGCAAGCGGCCGTCGGGTGAAGACGAGTGTCAGGTTGAGAGGCAGACATTGAATTGTGTTTGCATCTTTCGGCTTGGTGGTGTATACTAAATCAAGCTTGAATTGTGCACGGAGGTGAATGATGAATCTACCCCAGATCTTGGCCGATATTCACGTGCTTGAGACAGAACTCCTAAACTTCGAGCGCAAATACGGTGTTCGCTCCGAGACTTTCTATGCTGCTTATGTGAATGGTGAAGAGCCAGAAGATGACAGTTGGGTGTTAGATTTTGGCGAGTGGGCCAGCGTGTATCGGACTTGGCTTGCCCGCCAGGCTGAATACCGCAACGAAGTTCAGCGCCTTCAGCCACAAGCGCCAAGTCTGGCCGGCCTGATTCGAGTAGCGGCATGAACAACCCACTGCGTACACCAGAAGACTACGAGTTGTTTCTATACATGCTAACTGAACAGTTCCCATCAATACGTCGCTCTACAGTGACGCTTGTTCGATTGGGAGCGACGCTGGCACGAGTAGCTGGCGAACTGTGCTTTGACCAAGGGGTACGAGTGGTTGTTCGCGAGCGGGTGTTGTATCACCGTTTGCCGGCTGTGATAGACTGGTACGGGTATGAAATTTGGCAGGGCGAGAAAAAGCTGTACTGGTACGATTCTCAACCGCATCCGAATGATCCAGCATTGCAGAGTTCCCATCCACATCACAAGCATATTCCACCTGATGTCAAACACAATCGTATTCCTGCCCCGGAAATGAGTTTTACTCGTCCCAATCTTCCCGTACTGATTCGGGAGATCGAAGCACTGTTGAAGTATTGACTTGACCCAACGAAACTTGGCCGCTGGGTGCAAAGGTGCCCTTGATGGTTGCTCAGGCCAACGAAGCAAACACCGCCACCGCTGAGACGCCAGCCAAGGCCGCGCCCTTGCGTGCCCTGAAGCTGGCGTTTGTGGTGTGCAGCGGTACGACTATCGCAGATCCTGCGCACCCTGCGGCAGGCGTGATATACGCTAGGCCAAGCTTCCGGTTTGTCCGTCGCACATGTGTCTGGGCTGGCATCTTTCGAGCCCTGGCGGGAGGGATTTCTTTCATGGCTTTACATACGTTAAGTAAAAGAAATTGGCTTTTGATTGGAGGGCTAATCATCCTTAGTGCTGGAATGATAGAGGCATGCACTCATCCTACAGAGAAACCAACTCCGGTCGTGGAAACAATCCCGGTTGTGGCGAAGCCTGAAGCAGGAATTTCAGAGGAAACTATCTCTACTGAGCTGGAGTCAGAAACAGAACCTACCTCTCAACCATCCCAGCCAGAAGAATCTGAGGAGACAGAGAAAGAATGCTACAAGGACCCAAGGGAAGCTTTAGATAGATTTCTCTCCTCTCTCTATCATCATCAGTATGAGAAAGCTGCTAAGCTTTATGCTGGTGATTATGAGACATTGGAAGATTACAATCTGGATGTTGATCCACAAAATCGTCCCAAATTACTTGAGAGATGGTGCGAGGTCAATGTGGGTACTTGCTTGAAACATGAGATCTTAGGAGAAGAGGTTGTTTCAGAAAATGAATTCATATTTTGTGTGCAATTCTTCTGGGAAGATGGCACCATTATGGCAATTAATCCACCTAATAGAGAACCACAGAACAAGTTTGGTTTCAGAGTTGTGGAAATGGATAATTGTTGCAGAGTTATGGGCCTCCCTCCTTTCAGCCCATAAGGACTAAAAGGGGTTTATTGAAAAGAAGATCTTCTTAGAGATAGAGCGTCATTAAGAGTCCAAAGTAGGAGGATTAGGAATGGAGAAGAGACATTTCTTCAAAAGACTATCTCTTTGCCTCTTAGCAACTTACCTTTTAACTTCCTTGATTTTCTCTACGTTTATTTCACCTGCTCTTGCAGATGGTAACGACAATATTACCAGAAGTGAAATAATAGACATAGCCGAGAAGTATGGAATGCATCAGTGGACGGCAACGGAAGATAATGTTTGTCACAAGGTAACCAGGGGGAATGGATGCTGTGCGGCGTGGGAAAATGGGATATGTGTAGAGTGGGTAGATTGTCGAATAGATACTCCTGATGAGAATTGCAGAGAATCCTGCTGCGAAGGTCGGGGATGGTGGGCTATCACTGAAGGAGATGAGAAGAATATTGGCATCCCTTATCAATGGGGGGGATTTAGTTCAATCGCAGAGGTTATATCAAAGGACGAAAATGAAGAGATATATAACACATGGGATTTTGACAAACGGAAAGATGAAGGAAAATGTGCGGGTGATGTATATTGTTATGGAGGCCGGGAAGGGGACGCCGTCGGTGTTGACTGCTCCGGCTTTGTCTCCCGATGTTGGAGACGTAACCAGAAGAGAAGCACATACAGCCTTCTCAAAATTGTTCATCCTATTAAATTTGAGGATTTGAAGCCTGGAGATATTCTTGATAACCCAGGTAATCATGTAATGCTGCTTAAGGAATTTCTGAACCCCGAGAAAACAAGAATCAGAGTCTATGAAGCTTCAGCATGGGATTGGAAGGTAAGTGAAAGAGAATACGAGGTTGTAAAGTTAATAGATAATCCCCTTGTATATAATCCAAAAACCTACAAATACGAAATCTTTCAGGGAAAGAACTATGGAGCAACTCTTAGACACGATAGTTCTACAATGGACTATTGGGCTTACACTCCCTTCGTCCAAATAGATATTGTCCTCGTTATTGACCGCTCCGGCAGCATGGGTAGCGAATCCAAGATGGAATCTGCAAAAAGTGCCGCCAAAATGTTTGTTGATCTGATGCAAACGGGTGACAAGATAGGAGTGGTTGATTTTGACGATAGAGTATCAGTCACTTATCACTTAACAGAGGTCGACCCAGAAGGCACAGTGAAAACAGCCGCTAAGAATGCAATAGACACCCTTTATGATAGAGGTAACACTTCAATTGGCGGGGGATTAAGAGCTGGCCAAGATGAGTTAAACACTAGGGGAGCAGGTGATCCTGTCCGAGTGATGGTTCTTCTTAGTGATGGTCTAGAAAATAGCGCGCCTTATGTAGCAGATGTCTTGCCGGGCATCATTGACGACAAGATAGCAGTACATACAGTAGGATTGGGAAGTGATGCTGACCAAGATTTATTGAAGAGTATTGCTGATCAAACCGGAGGAGTCTACCGCTTTTCCCCTTCAGATCAGGAACTTCAGGGGATTTATAGTTCTATCTCAGCCGCAGTCTACGGGGAAAGCGTATGCAAAACGGCATCTGGGAAGGTGGCCTCTGGAGAAACGGCTGAGAAGAAAGTACTGGTAGATTCCACTATTGAGAAGGTCACATTTTCGCTGTTCTGGTCAGGTAGCGATCTTGATCTTACCCTTGTGCAACCCGATGAAAAAGTCATAGACCCATCAGTAGCTGAGACTGATCCAAATATCTCTTTTGTCTCAGGCGCAACGTATGAATTTTACAAAGTTACTGCCCCTCTATATGGGGAATGGACAGTGAGGGTTTTCGGGAGCTCAACGCCTTTTGAAGGAGAAGAATATGATATTTCCATCTCAGCGATGGACACAATAGTATTCTCTGCTGAATCGGACAAGACTAAATACTACCCTGGCACTCCTATCAGGATCACGGCAAGCATTATAGATGACGCCGGGATAGACATGCCAGAGCATTGGTACATACTAGGTGCTGACATAGAAGTTACTGTTGAAGATCCTGCCCAAAATGTCTATTTCTTTGATCTTTATGATGACGGACTTCATGAGGACGGCAAGGTTAATGATGGGATATACGCCAATACCTTCACTAGTACTTCTCTTTTGGGAAGCTATAACTTCAGTGTTAAAGCTTCTGGTCTCAATAATAGAGATAGGCAGCCCTTTACAAGAGAGTTTGCACTCTCCACTGTTGTAACAACTTCTCCTGTAAGAAGGGTCTACCTGCCTTTGATCCTGAAGAACTACCCACCAGATACTACTCCTCCAGCAGCAGTAACCAATCTTGCTACAGGCAACCCAACAGTTGATTCCATAACCTTAAATTGGACTGCTCCAGGTGATGATGGTAACATTGGTACTGCTTCACAATATGACATTAGATGGTCAACCTCGCCAATTACAGATGCAAATTGGCCTGCGGCTGCTAAGTGTGTAGGGGAACCTGCTCCTCAGCCGGCAGGGAGCAGAGAGACTTTCACTGTTCATGGTCTAACTCCCAACACTACTTATTACTTTGCCCTGAAGACCGCCGATGGGGTGCCTAATTGGTCAGGTCTTTCCAATGTCGCCTCAGGAGCAACCCAGCGTCCTTCCGATCAACTCATCATCAACTGCGGTTTTGAGACGGACGAAGGCTGGGTGTTTGGCGAGTCCCCGCGCCCGGCCGCTTACACCACAGAGGACGCACACTGGGGTGCTCGCTCTGTGCGTTTGGGGATCAAGCCTCCCACCACTGATGCCTATAGCTGGTCTTCGGTGCGCCAACGTATTACCATCCCCGCCAATGCTGCGAGTGCTGCCCTTTCCTTCTGGTACAAGCCCTTCACCGAGTGCACCTGCCGAAATAACTGGCAACAGTTCGATTGGAGTGACTACAGCGTGGATCAGCCTGGTCGGATTCCGCCCGACAGGAACCCGCGCACTTGGGCTTCGTGTGACTGGCAGCAGGCCCTTATCCTTGCCGACGATTTCCCAAACCCCGCCATACTGGCTACAGTGATGAATACCAACTCCAACAGCGGCATGTGGACTCACCAAACCTTCGACCTCACGCCTTTCGCCGGGCAGACAGTGTGGGTTTACTTCAACGTCTATAACGATGGGTGGGGCTACAGGAGAACCTGGATGTACGTGGACGATGCTTCGGTAATGGTATACTACTGAGCGGCGCCAACGCTAATGGGAGAGGTAGCCGAGTTGGATAAACCCAACTCGGCTTTTCCCTTGCCCCCAAAACTCTAACAAAACTCTAACACTCCTCTAGCGTTATTCTAACACAACTGTGGTAGAATATAGACAAATCATCGAGGAAAGGAGCGGCAAGCATGAAGACGGTTTGTGCCAATTGCGGCATTGAGTTCGACTGGCAGCCGACTATCGTGGATGGGGTGGCCTATTGCTGCATCGGCTGCAGCCAGGGCGGGCCGTGTACCTGCGACTACGACAACTTGCCGCAGCCAGATGATCGCACGGCTCTCGCGTCCATTCCCCAGGATGATAACAAAAACGAGGAGTATAAAATATGAGCAAGATTGTTGGTATTGATCTAGGAACGACGAACTCTGTTATCGCTGTGCTGGAAGGCGGCGACGCGACGGTTATTCCCACCGCTGAGGGCGGACGGCTTTGCCCCTCGGTGGTGGCTTTCACCAAGACGGGCGAGCGCCTGGTGGGCCAGGTGGCCAAGCGCCAGGCCACCGTGAACCCCGACAACACGGTTTTCTCCATCAAGCGTCTGATGGGGCGGCGCTACGACGACCCAGAGGTGGAGAAAGCCAGGAAGATTCTGCCCTACAAGATCGTGGAAGGGCCAGCGGGCGACGCGCGCGTTCACATTCCGGTCACGAGCAAGACCTATACCCCCCAGGAGATCTCGGCCATGATCCTCCAGAAGCTGAAGAGGGATGCTGAGGGCTACCTGGGCGAGCCGGTCAAGCAGGCAGTGATCACGGTGCCGGCCTACTTCAACGACTCCCAGCGGCAGGCTACCAAGGACGCGGGCAAGATCGCCGGTCTGGAGGTACTGCGCATCGTCAACGAGCCTACCGCCTCGTCCCTGGCCTACGGGCTGGACAAGAAGGAGCTGGAGACCATCCTGGTCTTCGACCTGGGCGGCGGCACTTTCGACGTCTCCGTCCTGGAGGTGGGCGAAGGGGTGGTGGAGGTCAAGTCCACCAGCGGCGACACTTTCCTGGGCGGCGACGACTGGGATCAGCGAGTAGCGGATTACATCGCCGACGAGTTCAAGAAGGATCAGGGCATTGATCTGCGCCAGGATCGCCAGGCCCTGCAGCGGCTGAGGGAGGCGGCGGAGAAGGCCAAGGTCGAGCTTTCCACGGTGACGGAGACGGAGATCAACCTGCCTTTCATCACTGCCGACGCCTCTGGCCCCAAGCACCTCCAGATGAAGCTGACCCGGGCCAGGCTGGAACAGCTCACCGATGACCTGGTGCAGCGCTGTCGTGGTCCGTTCGAGCAAGCTGTATCTGATGCTGGTCTAACAGCCAGTGACATCAAAGAGGTCGTGTTGGTGGGCGGCGCTACCCGCATGCCCATGATCCAGGACCTGGTG
>Ga0315539_1000643_pt1 | contig 26209 bp, 10 predicted proteins | sample SalMarSW160150MG_FD_203097 | JGI IMG/M metagenome (GOLD analysis project Ga0315539, IMG submission 203097) | Salt marsh sediment microbial communities from the Plum Island Ecosystem LTER, Massachusetts, United States - Salt Marsh Sediment SW1601-150 ...
GTAGCACGAGAATCACACCGGCCCAGCTAATCAATTAAAAATGGCCACAGAGAACACAGAATACGCAGAGAAATAATCACAAAAAAGCACACCCTATGGGGCAGGCGGAAACCTTTAATTCGCATAATACGCGGCCGAAGCGCACACGAAATCTGGTGTTGTAATTCTTGTAAATAATACCTAAGATACTTAGGTATTATTTATAAATGTAAAGAATGTATTTGAGACTCGATAGCCTATATACAAACGTAAGGTGGATATACGCAATACGCATCACGCATACAAACCTGATTATCAAGGAAATCTACACAGTGGTGTAAGCCATCACGATGATATGCCGCACAGCGCGACGGACTTGAATACACCTATCACAGCTCAAAAAGGTGTAGGTGGACACCTTTAATTATCTCCCGCAGTAATCAAAATTGGTTTTCAGCAACTTCGAATATCACACCTTTCAGAGGCCAAACCTTTTTAATTTTTTCGATTGGAATAATGTCCGGAGTATATGGTTCAAGTGGGTTTGCGCTAACAAGTATCCAGTTATCTTTCTTGGGATAAATCCTTTTTATTTCGTTACCAATAGATTCGTCGTCAGTCTCAACTACAGCTAATCCACCCGACTCAATCTTGCATTCTTTTGGAGTTATGCCTTCCTCTACAAGAACCTTTTGGCCTTTACGGGCTATCGGTTCCATGCTATTGCCTTCAACAGTAACCATTCTTATTTTATTAAAATAGGATGGATCAATATTATCACATGGATGCCATTCATTCCCATTTATACTTTTAGCGTTACAGCGATTGCATGGTTTATAAATAACACCTACAACTTTGTGCAGTGAGAGTGTCTTTTTATCAACTTGCACAGGAGCCGTTATTTTAAGTGGATTAATTGAGTAAAGAAAAGCATTTTCATCATCAAACGAAATGCGTCTAAGATACTTCTTTTGTTCACTGGATTCCCCAACAACCAAATCACCATCGTCCGGCATATCATCTGAATCTGACAATAAAATACACTGTCCGAATCTCGCGACGGGGTCAAAGGTATGGCCGGTCACATGCACACATGCAAAATTTTGTATAGCTTGCTTAGTTTCTTGTTCGGCCTCATCGATGACCCATGATTTAAGTCTTGCTGCAGCCCGGCCAATATTCTTTAATTGTAAAGATTCATTAAAAGTTAATGTTGTTATATTAGATAAAGTGGTCTCGATGACATTACCTCTCAATTCTTTTGCTCTAAGCACCTTTAATCTCCCTAACTCTATTCTGAAGGCACCTTCATCCAGTGTCTTTAATTTCTCATATGCATCTTTATTCATTGCTTCAGTTACTTCATGACTAGTTGATAAATGCCTTTTCCTAAAAACATTTTCTGTAAAACACTTGGTTAAAGCATTAACAATCGTACTCCTTTTTCTGCTATACAATGGATTCCCGTCCGGCAAATTTTTATATGCTTCAAAAGAGTCTTTTAAATTGTCTTTGTTAAAAAAAGCATAGGGACTATATGAATCTAAGGTTTCTAGTAAATATTCCACATATTGATATAGTAGATCATTCGCAAATTCCCAGTTATGATCCAACCAATATTTCGCTCGTTCAATCAAATAACCAGGCTCGACTGATAACCGTTTTCTTCTTGTCCTAGGGTTTAATCTTATAATACTTTCACCAACAAAATCCTCACTGCAATTCTTTAAAAATAACACTTGATGTGTGGCTAAAATGGTTTGCTTATTTTTCATTATTGGATTTATGATTCGATGCGCCCATCTCTCCCTGTGATCTTCATCAAGAGATAGTATCGGATCGTCAAATAATACAAAGGGCGTGCCTTCATCGTGTTCATCTATCAATGCGCAAAGAAAAGATAATGCTATTGATCGCTGAAGTCCCGAATTCGCAAAATATTTACCGACAACCTCATAGTTTTGCTTCGACAAGAAAGGTTCTATTGTTTTTCCTCTTTCAAGTACCAACTTCGAAGGAATTAATCCTGTCGGGCTTTCATCATAGAGTAATTTCCAGTTTTTATCCGACACCTTTTTGATTTTATTGAAAACTTCTTCAGTCTTTTCAAGTGCGTATTTTGATAATTTTTTGACTTTTTCTATTGGCGTTTTTAAACTTTCGGTCAAATCATGTTCAGAAACTAATGTTGCAATAGTTTCTCGTAACTTAATTATTTCACCCAATTGTGTTTTTATGATATTGAGAGGTCCAATGTCTGACGCCTTACTTTTGCTCTTTGATAGCTCAGATAAAAGTGACGTCTCTTCTGGTGATGTAATTAAGTTTTGTAGCTGTTCTTTAATGCTTTCAAAGTTAATATCTCCCCATTTCAATATTTCAATCGCTTTCAAGGAATCATTGCATGCTTTAATGAAAGTATCTGATGCAGTTAATAATTCAGCATCGTCTTCATCAAAAAACACAACGGGCTCAATAGAAATGTCATCAAAAGTCTTACATAGTGATTGGACTTTGGGTTCATATTTACTAACGATACCATTCAAACGAGCATCCAGAGCATCTTTCATCTTGTCCCAATCTGCCAATATCCTCTCTGATGGAAAACTCTGGCTGATGTTCTTTATATCATCGGGAACAATTTTCTTTAATTCTTCTAATAAGTCTTTAAAGAAATCTTTTAATTCTCGTTGAAGCTCTTGATCTAACGTTTTCAGCTTCTCCAGTTCGTCTTTGATTGGCAAATCCTTAATGGATTGATCGCACACAGGGCACTCCATACCTTCAGCGTCGTAATCTTTAGAAGCGCGAAGTTTGAGTTCGAGTTTTTTTCCTTCTTTATTTACTTTTTTCCACCAGTCTATTCTTTGTTCAATTCTCCTTCGGGCTTCTACACAAAATACCTTAAATTCTTCTTCTGTTTCTTCAATTGTTTTATTGTCGTGTTGTTCAGCATCATATTGAACTTCAGCAAAAGAAGGAAATACGACCTTAAATTCTTTTTCCAAATACGCAATTGCTTCGATTAATTTTTCGGCAAGTCCTTCTATTAAGCCTTTGTCATCACTATCAACGCCAAGCATCTCTGCTACTTTTTTATTGGCATCATCAATTTCATCTTGTATTAGGGTATTCTTGTCAGTTAGCTCTTTAAGAGTTGGCTTGTCCTTTGAGACTAAATCCTTAAGTATTTCTCTTATTGGACTTTTTTCATCAAGCGGATCAGGAAGACGAGCTAGTTTTTCCTGTAATGACGTCCAATTTGAATTAATTGTGGATTCGAAAGTGCTTGCATATGTTGTTCTGTTCCGACCTATATTAGTAGCCAAATCACCAATATCAGTTAGAACATCAAATCCTAATATCATGGACAAAATCTTGATAACACTTTCAGCATTATCCAATGTATTCCGACTTAATACAGTTGGAGCAATAAGAGATATTTGCAAGTCGAGAGGCTTTATTCCATATTCCTCAAGGCTTTTGCATGACTTTAACGCACTTTCATCGATACCAGCCTCAAGATTACTTGCAAGACTTCGTTTTATGTATAGTGTTTTTGATTGATCCTTTGTTTTTAGTTCGATTTTGACCCACGAATCAGGCACAATGCTTTTTATATCGTTTGATTCCGGCAATGTGGAAATCAAAGGCCAGTTGGATCGTATTCTTGTTCCTTTTTTTGTTCCATCTGTTTTTTTATGAATATCGGCATCTTGTTTATCATCAGATGCATCTGTTATTGTTATACCAGTAAATGCCCAAATAACAGCCTCAAGTAAACTGCTTTTCCCGCTACCATTAGGACCATAAATTAAATTAGATTTACCTTCAAAAGAAAATTGAAATGTTTCTCCGTAACTATCAATCCCCCGTATCGAATGACACTCAATATTGTGTATATACCACTTTGGCTGTTCTACATTTTCTTGCGTTATTTCTTTTTGTTGTTTCTCAATGTTTTCATCCTGCTTTTCTTCTGTTGGCTTTGCTCTATCCGCTAATAACTTTTTATAATAATCTAAAAATTTCTTTATGCGACTTTCACCAGAGGAGCTATTTAATTGTTCATAGTTCTCAATAATCATCCACAACACATCTTTTGCTACTTGATTGAATGGCCCGACGGTAGTTTTTGTTGCGGAAACAGATTGAGATTCATTAAGTTTGTCAATTACAGCTTTAGATTCTGGACTTAATTGCATATCAAACCTCTTTTTGTTGAACTAAAATCGGCATAATCTGAACCATCTATTTCAAGAATATCCATCCCATAAAGATCTGTCTAAAGGCCATCAAAAATATTACCACTCTAATTGTTTTAATTCAAAAAAATTTTATAGAAAATATCCTTTACATAAAAAGAATTTGGAAAAGAGAAGAACGAAATCAAATGTTGGATATGGTATTAACTTGACAGATTACCTAACCCCCCATATTTGGCCCCAAATAAAGAATTTTTTTAAAAAAAAAGTTAGATAGTTGTTGAAAATTCCCAAAAATGTGGTATAATATCAACAGGACGGAGGCGAATATCCACGCCAAAAGCCAGCAGACCCTGCGATAGACGCAGGGCAGGCCCCAGGGGGCAAGATTAGGGATAGATTCCCACGATTCGGGACAGCTTGTCCCGCACCAAATAGGCACCTGCCGCGATTTGGTGCGGTGACAGTTCCAAGCCTAAAATCAAATTGATTATCGATTACTTTCACTCTGTGTTCTCTGTGGTTTGGGGTAGTAATCATCGCAACCGATATCAGGGTCAATTTTAATATTCACATACCGACGGTTATAGAACGGCCGATGGTGTTTGTCGCTCTTTTATACCGACAATTGCGATACGGCTACCCGTTTCGAAGAATCCCGCTAACGAAGGGACAATACGCAATCGTTGACCCGGAGGACTATGAGCGACTGAGTAAATATAAATGGCAGGCCAAAAAAGATGGGAGGTCATTTTACGCGGTACGAAGCGAGCCGAGAAAAAAGGGAAGAAAACGAAAGAGTATATCGATGCACAGGATGGTCTTGCCGGTGCCGGAAGGGTTGTATGTGGACCATATCAATCATAACGGACTGGATAATCGCAAAGCGAACCTTCGGCCTGCAACGTGGAATCAAAACATCTACAACAGCCGGCGCAGCAGGAATAAGAAGTACACTGAATATAAAGGGATATGGTGGCGTAAGGACTGTAAAAAATGGGCCGTTGAGTTACGCCATAACTATAAAAGGGTGTTCCTGGGTTATTTCGATGATGAAATCGAGGCGGCAAAGGCGTATGACCGGGCGGCACGTAAATATCAGGGCGAATATGCCCAAATCAATATTAAGAGCGTCTAATGCTCTGTTGGAAACCCCCACTGTCATTTCGACTTCCGATAAATCGGAATGAACGAAGCGGAGAAATCTATTTAAAACAGGTTTCTCGACTCGCTTGCAGCTCGCTCGAAATGACATTCTGAACCCTTCTCAACAGAGCATATTAAGGAGTAATGGCTGGCTTTGGCTGGTTGTGGTTCTGTATTGTAAATTCCCGGACGGCTTGATTTTACTTGGCCAGGTGTTTAATATATAATATCCTTGTAGGAAACATCTTGAGTCCCGGCACGCCGGGATCGAGCGTCCCGATAAATCGAGACTCACTACGGTCGAAATGACTTTAAGAAACGACCCTGAGAAATCGGGACTCACTACGGTCGAAATGACAGGGTTTCTATACAGCAACCTAAATTTTATGAAAAAAACAAAGAAACAAGTGAACTGGGAGCGCCTTTCTGAGAAAAAACTGCTGCAGATGAAAATCCGTGATTTAGGCTTATCGATTCAAGGGTCTGTACATGAAGGCCTGATTGAAAATTTATACGCGGAACTGGACGCGAAGGGAATCGAATTTCATCCTCCCTGTTACCTTGCTGATGAATGGCTCTGCCCTGATGGTGAGCCGATTATCGGCATACCTTTTTTTCTCATAAGCCCGAGGTTAAAGCGTCTCGAACAAAAATTGATGTATGAAGTTGAGGGGGGTACCGACGCGGCGTTTATGAAACTGCTTCGGCACGAGACCGGACATGCCTTGAATTATGCTTACAAATTTCACTGGAAGAGTCGGTGGAGACAATTATTTGGTCCTTTTACAAGCAAATATTCGAACTCATACGATTTTTATCCTTACTCTAAACGCTTCGTCATACACTTAGAGGATAATTATGCGCAGTCACATCCGGACGAGGATTTTGCAGAAACTTTCGCGGTCTGGCTGACGCCCGATTCCTGCTGGGAGAAGAAATACAAAGGCTGGTATGCGATGAAGAAGTTGAGATATGTTGATAACTTAATCAAAAAAATTTCCGGAGCGCCTCCCATAAAAGTCAGCCAGGAGAAACCGCCCTGGTCGGCTTCCCGGATGACTTCAACCCTATGTGCCTATTATGAAAGGAAGCGCAAACTTCTCGGAGACGAATTTAAAGGATATTATGACGATGCTTTGAAAGAGCTGTTCCCACATAGACACAGAACGACGGCAAGGGAAAAGGCATCGAGGATCTTGAGACGGTACCGGCTGGAATTAGTGAATAACATTTCGAAGCGGACGGGACATCGCAAATATGATGCCCGCCAACTGATAAATAAGTTAATTTATCGCTGTGAGGTATTAGGATTATACGGGAATAAAGACGATATAACAGGGGCGGCTACTTTGATTGCCACAATCGCAAGCAATACTCTGCGGATTCCACAAAGGCGTATACGCCAGTGAAAAAGAAATTAAATATTACAGTTCTGGTTGATGAGGCCGAGATTCCTGCAAACGACCCCGACTTTTCAGTCAATCTCGAAGAACCGAGTACGGAATACCACGTTATCAGTGCATTGCGAACCCTGGGACATAATGTTTCTGTCCTGGCGGCCGTGAGAGATATCGAAGAGATGATCCTCGGCCTTAAAGAGCAGAGGCCGGATTTGGTCTTCAACCTTACCGAGCATTTGGGCGGTAACCGCAGATTTGATAAAAATATAGCGGCACTGCTTGAGCTGTCACAAATACCATTTACCGGGACCGGCTCGACGGGATTGCTTTTGAGCAGAGATAAAATATTGTGTAAGCAATTATTAGGGCTGTACAAAATCCGTGTCCCGAGATTTGTGTATTTTATGCACAGCAAAACTATCAGACTTCCTAAAAAGCTTCAATTTCCCCTTGTGGTAAAACCGGCGTTCGAGGATAGCTCGGAAGGTATTTCAAATGCATCGATTGTGGAAAACCAGGACGCACTTACAGAACGGGTGCAGTTTGTTCATGGAAGATGGCAGCAGGCCGCGATCGCCGAGGAATATATAGAAGGACGAGAGCTTTATGCCAGTATTCTCGGCAATAAGCGGCTTTGTGTTCTGCCGATTCGCGAATGTTATTTCGACCCCGAGGAAAATAAAGGGCCGAGACTGGCCACCTACAGGGTAAAGTGGCATAAGGAATACAGGGAAAAATGGAATATCGAGTTCGGCCCGGCCAAGCTTGAAACGTCGGTAGTTAAAAGAATCGAACGTGTCTGCAAAAAGGTTTATAAGGTTCTGCATCTGCGGGATTACGGGAGAATTGACCTTAGACTGACCTCTAACAATAAGATTTTTATTCTTGAGGCTAATTCCAATCCGGACCTTGCTTACGGCGAGGAAGTCGCTGAGGCGGCGGAAAAATTCGGTATCTCTTACGAGGACCTTATAAAACGAATTGTCTATACAGCATTAAGACGCTATTCCTAAAATCCACAATCTTGAATGCCTGTCTCAAGCCCCGAGGTGTCGGGATGAGGACAGAATTTCAGTACCTGTCAATGACAGTTAGTGCCAATAAGCATTAAATTGTAAGGATACGGGGAGTACAAGGGAGGGGAGCTTCACTACCTGTTAATAGCAGGTAGCGCTAAAATCGGCCGTTAAGGTTGGGGGGCTTCAATTGATAATTGATGACTGATTATTTTCAGACAAAGACTTAATTGCTGTTGCCCTCAGAGCAGGCCCTTCGACATGCTCAGGGTGATGCATCCGGAGCTTGTGCCCCTGTGCCTTAGGTAATAGGTAGCCGCGATGGCGGGTAGAAAACAGGAAAATTCCGGTTTGTGTTTGGTGAAAATCGGGAGGCAAGTAAGCCGTCAAATACGGTGAAGGGATAAACTGGCCACGGAGCATAATACCTAAGATACTTAGGTATTCTTTTAATGTCAAACATAAAGCCGCTTTGTAGGAATTCTCGAAACAAATTACCTAAGATACTTAGGTATTCACTTAATGTCATACATAAATATCAACGAATGTTGGCTTTTTAGGGCGATGAGGAAACCCCGAAGTGTCGGGATGGGGACACAGGGAACAGAAGACAGGAGACGGAAGTCAGAATACAGAAGGACAAAAACAGATAGAAAATTGATTTCAGAATCCGCCCACGTTAAGACTACCCTCGGCCTCGCCCGCCTCGCCGAGGTGAGGAAAGTCGAATAATCGAAGGAAACCCGCGCGATAAATCGCGGGGCTAAGTACATTTGAGATTCTTTCCCGGCGCGCCGGGGCTCAGGATGACAACGTCGCCCCGTTCGACCCCGACAAGTCGGGACTCAGGATGACAACGTCGCCGTCCCGGCGACGGCTAAACGGTTTGGAATATTGACCCACCGGATAAATCCTTCGATAAACTCAGGACAGGCCGGTGGGCTTTCGGTTACGTATTTAACTGTGTAAGTCAGTGTAAATATACGCCTTAGGTAGAAAACCATAAAGGTAACTGTGCGGACGACTTTAAAATATATTTGACATAAAACACGCTTTCAGAGATGACAATTTCTGAGTGATGTTTTTTACAGAACATTTTCAAATTATATGAAGGACACCAGATAAGAATGCCGGAACTGTCAAATCCATTTGAGGCTATCTATAACTATCAGTACGGCGAGGTGTCTTTTATTTGAAGCCATCGACTTGATTTTTTATGTATTTTTCGCAGGCCTTTTCAAGGTCAACGTCGTTTATATTGGCCAGTGTGCACAGCCAGGCAAAGACGTCTGCGAACTCGTCCTGTTTGTTTTTCAGGTCCTCATCTTTTGCCAGTGTGGTGGCAAGTTCGCCGATTTCCTCAACGAGCCACATAAACGTGAGTGGGGTTCCCCTTTCACGGTCCCGCCGTTCGTATTTCCGCGAGATAAGCTGTTGAAATTCTTTGATGTGCATATCCGTTTGTAGTAGCGAGTTACTCCTCGAGAATCCTGGAGAGCGTGGCTTTTTCCAGAACCATTTTGGCCTCTTCGGCAGCCTCTTTACAGGCCTGCTCCATTTTTATGCTGAAGAGCTCACCATTAGTTTGCTCGGCCAGATGCGCGCTTGTAACTATTGGCCCGTCCACCGCTTCAATAATCTCGAGTAGTTTAATTTGTTCAGCGGGTCTGTCAAGTGAAAAACCACCTCGCGGACCTCTCTTACTCCGCAGCACCTCGGCCTTTACCAATTGTTGTAATATCTTCAGCAGATACTCCAACGGTATATTGTAGGCCTTGGAAATCTTTTGGGCAAGGACCGCTTTTTCCTGATTTTGTTTGGCTATGTATCCCACGGCGACAAGCCCATAGCTGGTTGACCGGCTAATCTTCATTCTACCTCCTCTTTCATGTAAGACAACGAATACCTTAAACTTGCCATTGCGCTTCCTGAGTCGCTTCACAGTTCGGTCCCGGCGCTGCAGTGACCAAAAACAACCGGGAATTTATACGTATATCTACTCCCATCCCGTTCTTTGTATTCGCAGATATTTGAATAGCTAATGCATAGATTATATACATATATATTATGCTTACAATATTATGGAATGCAAGTACTTTCCTGCTCCCAAAAAACGTACAAGTCGCAAAATCGCTATTTTTTGCTTAAAAAACCTACTTACAAACGGCGATTTAGGGTCCTTTTTGCTCTTGAAAAAGACGATAAAAGGTCACCTTGGGCTAAGAAGCTGGCCCCCTCAGCTCTATTCAGGACAGGCGCTTCGACTTCGTGATATTCTGCTCTGAACAAACCAGTTGATGGAAAACGATTACATCAAATAGGACCTATGGACACGGGATAAATTTGCATACGAACATTACACATCTTTATTTGAATGAGTGAAAATCTCTTGACTTTCAGGCGTTTGTGATATTAGAATGAAGGTTTAAAAGGAGGGAGGAGAATATGGCTAAAAGGCCTCCGTTTTGGACTTTGATTCAATCCTACCTTAATGTCCCTACAATCTTTTCCTAATTGTCAATCTTCACGAAGAAAGGTGAGAAAATGCCAGGCAAAAACTCAATACTAAGGGGGCAGGCTCTGAAAGGAACGACGGCGTTTGTTGTAAGGATTCTGTTCCTTGCCGGTACGGTGTTAGTGCTTAGCGGCGGGGCATTTGGGCAGGCACAACCGAGGCAAAAAGGTAACCGTTGGATTAGTTTTCCCGCCCGCCTGCCGGCGAGGCAAGGAACAGCTCAAAGGGCCGCGGCAACTCCACGTGAGCGGGCACGCGGCGTGAGGATAGCTGCACCGTCTGCTGAAGAGGTGCGCGCCGAGACGCTGCTTGAAGGAATGTACATGACGGAGACAACGCTGGCTGACGGCCAGAGTTACACTTCTGTAGTAGTTCCCAGTGCGGGTCGGATGGAAGTTGGCAAGCCCGACTTACCGGCCTTTGGGAACTGGATTCTGATTCCCAACGGAACAAAGATGGTCCTGCAGGTTAAGCCCGGCAAACCGGTAATTTACAGGGACATTGCAGTTCCGCCTGTTCAGCCTGAGCCGCCTGATACCAAGGGACTCGAGGCTTTACCGTTTACCAAAAATCTGGATACATACTCAAGTGACTCCGATTATCCGGGTGTGTTTGCCCAGGCCGGGCCGACACAGACGATGCGCGGGCAGGAATGTGCTTTGCTCTGGGTTTATCCTTTTCAATATAATCCTGTAAAGCAGGTACTGCGGGTTTATCCTGAACTGACTGTGACAGTCCGATTTGCAGGAAAACCCAAGCCGATTCCCGCCCGGCTGAAGAGCAAGTCGTTTGAAAAAATGATGCATCGGCTGGCTGCTAACGCGGATGTTGTGCTTGAAGCCGAGAAGGAACAAGATGAAGCTATGGGGACGGATGGGGATGTAATGCAAAAGCTGAACGGTTCTCCTACAGGCTGTGATTATCTTATTATTTGTAAGCCTGATTTTGAGACTGCCGCCAATACACTTGCCGACTGGAAAAACAAGAGTGGTTTCCGCACCGAAGTAGTCACCACAGGTGATACAGGCACTACCGTAGTATCAATTAAGAATTATTTGGTTAACGCGTATAACACCTGGAACCCGGTTCCGGAATATGTGCTTTTCTTTGGGGATTCCGGGAGTATTCCAACATACGAGACCTACTCCCACTGGCGCCGTTTTGACGCGTCACATCCTCAGGGTCGTGTGGGCACGGACTATTTATATGCAACGATAGGGGCAACAGATGAAACTCCGGATATAATTACAGGTCGGCTGCCGGTTGATGATACAGATGATGCAGAGAACTGTGTTAATAACATCATCAATTATGAGAAGACACCGCCGGCAAGCGCATCGTTTTATAGTAACGTGGCAGTCGCCGGTGCATTCCAGGACGGGTCGCCGGGTTCTGCGCCAAACGGCTATGCGGACCGTCGATTTGCCAGGACCTGTGAAAATATCCGGGATTATTTGACTGTACAAGGATATTCGGTGACCAGAATATATACCACATATAACGACTTTGATAACAGAAGAATAGACCCGAATAATTGGGGAAATAACTTTGTTTTCGACGGCGAAACCGGCGGTGCGGAGCTTCCAGCTTATCTGAAGAAGCCGACATTTCCATGGGATGGGAACGCGACTAATATATCGAACGCGGTTAATTCCGGGGCCTTCCTTGTAACACACCGGGACCACGGCAGCCGAAGCGGCTGGGGAGAGCCGGACTTCAAGAAAAGCAACGTGGATAGTCTTACCAATGGGACCTGGCTGCCGGTTGTCTGGAGCATAAATTGTATGACGGGGTGGTTCGATAACGAGTGCGATGACGGCGTTTGTAACACAAGTGATACCAGTGAGAGCTTTGTGGAAAGTTGGCTGCGTAACAGCAATGGCGGCGCTGTAGGAGTAATAGCGGCGACCCGTATCAGCAAATCCGGCCGAAACGACCGCTTAGTATGGGGGATGATGGATGCAATCTGGCCAAACTTTATTGATTCCAGGTTAGGCGGCTCATCTTACCCGTCAGCAGGTAACAACGACCCTGTTTATCGAATGGGTGATGTACTGAATTACGGCAAGACATATATGTGCACCCATTACAATCCTACCGTCGACCATAACGACCCGTCGTGGCTAACGGTGCTGATGTATCACTGGTTCGGCGACCCGACGATGGAGATATGGACTGCGCAGCCGAAGACTCTGTCGGTGAGTAAACCTGGTTTCTCGTCGAGCCATAAATATATGGACGTCAGGGTAAAGGATTCCTCTAATAATCCCTTAGAGGGTGCGAGAGTTACTTTGTACGACCCGAACGCCGGCTGGTATTCGGGAACAACGAATGCCGAGGGCAGGATACGCCTTAGTTTTTCGGGGCCGGTTACCGCAACCTTCGACCTTACCGTGACACTCCATAATTATAAGCCCTATACCGGAACGGTTTCCATAAATTATACCGACTCAGTCTATCCCTCCGCCCCTACATATAATAACACAGAGGGCCAATATCTCAAGGCGGCTCCAGCCCTAATGGATATAGACTTTTCCGACGACCAGAACTTAGACGAAGTGGACTATAAGCTTGATACCACCGGACACTGGTATGCGATTGCCAGCGGAATAAGCACAGCCACGTACACTACGGACTGGCCGTTGTCGGTCATAGCCTGGCTCGGTCTTACTCAGGGCAATCATTATATATACTTCAATGTCATTGATGATGCAGCGAACGAAAAGATAACAGCAAACGACACGGCCGCTTTTCATTTTGTAAAGGACACGGTTGCACCAACTGAAGTAAGTAATCTTGGCTCAAGCAGCCATAGCGAGTGGGGTTACTCGAACGATAACACAATTGCCGTCTCGTGGACTCCAGCAACTGATGCGACTTCGGGTGTTCACGGCTATTCTTATGTGTGGTCAGACTCATCATCGACCGATCCCGACACCACTGAGGATATCGGCTCAGGCGTTACAAATTTAACAAGCGGTCCTTTGGAGGATGGGAAGTGGTATTTTATTATCAAGGCCTCTGATTCGACGGTTGACCTTGACGGACCATTGAATCCTCACTGGGGGGATACCGAGTTTGCCGGGCCGTTTTACATTGATACCAACGACCCCGAGGTGCCAACCTACAACTCATCAGAGCTGCAGTGGTTCAGTTCTGCACCACTGCTGAATATAGACTTCGAGGATGACAGAAACTTAGAGGTTGTTTCCTGGAAGAAAAAAGGTGCCTCAACGTGGAATCCGATATTCTCTACGTACAATGGTGCAATCTATGCGTTAGACTGGGATATGTCGACAAGCGGCTGGAACGGCCTGAGTCAGGGGACTAATTACATTTATTTCAAAGTCGAAGACGATGCCGGTAATACGTACGCAACCTCGAATGATACTGACGCATTTGCGCTTATTAAAGATACAACCGCGCCGACCGTAACGTACAATTCCAGCGAGAGTGAGTATTATGGCTCAAGCGCCCCGACGCTTGATATTGATTTTTCTGATAAGGTCGGTACGTCCGACGGGAAATTGGATTTAATCAGGTACAGGTTCGATGATAGCGGAACGTGGATTACTATAGCTTCAAACGTAAATGCCGCCACATATACTACGGATATACCAATAGATTCGGTCAGGTGGTCGGGGCTTAATGATAACCCGCATTACATATACTTTTATATCCGGGACAAGGCCGGCAATATCACTGAGACCCAAAATGACACAGAGGCCTTTGAGATTATCAAGGACACCCAGCCGCCGGTTGCCAATCCCGCAGTTACAAACACAGGCATTATTTTAGAAGGCGATACGGTTAACTTTAATGGAACAGGCTCGACTGATGCCTCGGGAATTGAGCGTTACGAATGGGATTTCGATAACTCAGACCTTATTCAGATTGACAGCACCAGTCCTACTCCGACCCATATTTATAATACGTGGGGAAGTTATACGGTCACACTGACCGTTTATGACCCGGCCGGCAATTCCGGCACCAATACGGTCGTGGTACAAGTTAAATCAAGGCCGGTAGCAAGTATAGATTCGGTAAAGCCTGCGCCTTCCGTTGCCGGTCAAAGGATAACGTTTGTCGGCTCGGGCAGCGATGCCGACGGTGACCTTATAAAAGAATATAACTGGCGTTCCAGCAAGGACGGGCAGCTTTCCACAAACAGGATATTCAATACAAATATGCTGAGTCCCTCCGATTCTACGGCTCACACTATCTATTTCAAGGTCAAGGATACCGACGGTATCTGGTCCAACGAGACCCAATTTACACTCTGGGTATATGTGCCGAAGAAGTGGGATATGTTTAAGGAGAATGACCCGCGACTTTCCTCGCAATCCAATTATCCGAACATTCCATACGGCAAGCTGAATTATGCCCAGGGCTGGAATTTCCCGGCCGACAGCGCTATTACCGGCTCACCGGTCGGGGCGAACATAGACGGCAAGTGGACAAACGGACTGGAAGTAGCTTTTGCTTCAAGCGCAGGTACTCTTTACGTTTTGAACAGCTCGGGTAAACAGCTCTGGACGGCGAGTATCGGCGCAAGCGCCTCGACGCCGGCCATTGAAGATATTGATAATGACGGCAAGCTGGATATAGTGGTCGGCTCGTCGACCGGTGTGTATGCTTACGATGCGAACGGTACGAATATCTTTATCTATGCCGACCCCTGCGAGGTATTTGATTCTTCACCGGCGATAGCCGACATTGATTCTAACATCTCCAATGGTAAAGAAATTGTTATCGGGTGCAATGACGCCAATGTTTATGCGATTGACAACAGTGGCTCACAACTCTGGGCCTTTTCTTCACCAAACGGGCTGCCCTTTACATCGTCACCTGCAATCAAAGATATTGACCCGAACAGCGCCGGCCTGGAGACCATAATCGGTGGAACAGACGGGACTCTTTATGTTCTTAGCTCAACCGGCACGCAGCTTGCTTCCTGGACGATGCCTGCTCCGGTGTTTGCCATAGATACAACCCCGGCGGTTGCGAATTTAGATGTGAATTGGCCCGGTTGGGAGATAGTTTTTGGTACAGACAAGGGCTATGAGTACTGCCTGAATTACAACAGCTCAACCCAAAGCCTGGCGGTTGTGTGGCGATTTCCATCGGCCGGTAATCCGCCGCTTCCGGCTATTGATTCATCCACCGCCGTTGGACAAGTCGCAGAGCAGGGAGAAATGCACATTGCCTTCGGCTGTGATGACGGAAACGTTTATGTTTTAATGGCAGACACGGGCGCATCAATGGGTTCTTACTCCTGCGGGGCCGGTATCCAGGTCAACTCGACACCTGCAATCGCAAACATTGATACTGTAAACTTTATCGGAGGGCCGCAAGGGGACCTGCCGGAGGTGATTTTCGGAGCGACAAACGGGAATCTGTACGCCGTGAGCTATGCTACGGGAATACAAAATCTGCCGTGGAGCCCGCTGGCCCTTTCGGCGGGCCAGGTGCTCGATTCCTCGCCTGCCGTGCTTGACCTGAATCACGATGGGGAGCTGGAAATCCTTATCGGCTCGGCAAACTCGCGTCTTTATATGATAAGAGCCTGGTCAGGTTTTAATCCTAATCCAATAGCTATAGTTGCCCCATTTCAACCGGGACTTGTCGGACATGATTTAACACTTGATGCTTCCAGGTCATACGACCCCTGTGAAGAGACAGGCAGCGATTATGTGGCAAAATTTAAGTGGGATATAAATCCGCCGGGATATGACCCTTATGAGACTACCGACGCTGTCGTTACCATTCCGTGGTCACAGCTGGAGATGCGTGGTATTTACGGAGACGGCGATTACCCGGCCCAGTTGACGGTTTACGATAGTTACGATGAGGCGAGTAGTCCGGTAATGACAACTATCGCTATGCGTTACACATTTGATTCGCCTACGGCAGACGCCGATGGTCCTTATGAGATATACGTTGGAAACAGCGTGATATTTGACGCCAACAATTCGTACGCCGATGGGCCGGGAAACGACATAATCTTATACGAGTGGGACCTAAATGATGACGGTGATTTTAACGATGCCACGGTTGAATTGGTTGCTCTATCGTGGCAGGACCTCAATAATTTCGGTATTTCAGGGCAAGGTGAATACTCAGTCTGGCTGATAGTTACTGACAAATTCGACCAGAACAGCGTTCCGGACGAGGCTATTTTAACGATTCTGTATAACGAGCTTCCGGTAGTGGATGCTGATGGTCCTTATGAGATAAAGGAAGGGGAGCCGGTCACACTGAATGCAATGGGCTACGACCCCGAAGAGCCCAATGATTATATAGTCTCATACGAGTGGGATATTAATGGTGACGGTGTATTCGGTGAATATATGGGAGATAATATTATCGTCCCGTGGGCATACTTAGAGACGGCCTGTCCGGGCAGGGGAGAAGATAATCCGAATCCCATCAGAGTCAGGGCCTATGATACACGGGGCGGCTATGGAACATCGGAGTCTACCAACCTGTACATATATATTGACCAACCCGTGGCGGTGGCAAAAGCCAATGGCTCGACCGACTCGATAAGTGTAATTGTTGGAGAGAATGTAACCTTTGACCATTCAGAATCTTACCACCAATGGCCAAGCCAGCGTTCAATCACTCTGTATCAATGGGACTTTAACGGAGATGATATATACGATTGGTCAACCGGTAGTCAAGCCGAGCAACATATCTACGCTTATCCGTCAGACGGACTGTATCAGGCAAAGTTAAAAGTAACCGATAATGCTATGAATATAGCCTTCGACACTATTGAAATAGATGTCAGCAACTACCCGCCGATTGCCGAGGCTGACGGCCCTTATAGCGTCTCCTACAGCGATACAGTTATACTGGATGGAACCGCGTCATACGACCCAGACGGGACTATAATCAAGTACGAATGGGATTTAGATAATGACAGCTCGTACGGCGACCGCGTAGGTGAAACAGTGCTACTTACACAAGTTGACCTTGAAACTCTCGGACTAACTAATACAGGAACACCATACCCAATATCGTTGAGGGTTACCGACAATCAGTCGGCTACCGGAACCGATTCGACAACACTGACAATCTACAAGGAAAATGTGGTAGTTAGTGAGCCGAACGGTTCGGCGGTTTACTCCGATGAGACGGCCGTAATCGTGTCCGTTACCGATGACGACGGACAAAGCCTGGCTGAACAGATTGCTTATGCCAAAACATTCTATCTGGAGGTCGATGATGGAAATGACTGGCAATTGCTCTCGGATGATATCCTTAACTCACCGAATGATACGGACCAGACTCTGAGCTTTATCTTTGAGATTCAGGAAGGTTCGGTAGATTTGGAAGGCGGTACTTATGATATGAGGGTAAGGTTCGACGGAGACAGTGATTACAACTCTAAAATTCAGACAGGGACTTTGAGCCTGGATAAAGAGGAAGTGGCGATAAGCCAGCCCGACGCATCACTAGTTTACGGAGATTCAATCGCCATTCAGCTAACCGCCGAGGATAACGATGCTGAGACGCTCTTGCATCAGTTGTCTTTACCCAAGACGGTTTATCTGGAGGCCAACGACGGCTCAGGCTGGCTCCAAATCGGTCAGGATACTCTCTCGTCGGGCGATAATAGTGATTACATTCTGGATTATATGATAGAAGCCGTTCCCGAAGGAGTTAACTTACCGGCCGGCAGCTACGAGTTAAGAGCAAGATTCGATGGCGATAGTCATTACCAGCCGGCAACAAGCGTCGGGACACTAACCATCACAGCGAAATCAACACAACTCTTCGACGATATTGACCTGCCCGCTGATGATTGGGACTGGGGTGTTGTCTATTCAGACCCGGTTATCATTCGGCTGCGACTGGTAGACGTGAATGATGCGAATTTACTGCATCAGGCCGATGAGCCAAAGGCTGTCTATGTAGATGTGAATAGCGGCTCTGAATGGCTGGCCGTAGCGGCGGACAGCCTAAGTTCGATAGACGACTCGGATGATACACTTGAGATTAACTGCGAGATTCAGGAGGGGCAGGGCGATATCCCGCCCGGTGTATGGCCTATCAGGTTAAGATTTAACGGCGACAGCCGTTACGTATCCTGCATGCATGCAGGAAGTCTAACCGTCGAAAAAGAAGATACGCAACTCGTCGATCCCGGTGGTGATTGGCAGTGGAGCCTTGCACTGGATGACGAGATGACTATTGTCGTCAGTCTTTTGGATGACGATTCAGAACCTCTCTGCCACGCTGCCGAAGAACCCAAGACGGTTTACGCCGATTACAATGACAGCGGGGCCTGGGTTAATTTTGCTGCCGGGCAGATATTGGGGGCCGGCGAGTCTGATGTATCCGAAGACGAGGACGCAGTTATAACATTTAGCTGGGAGCAGGGTCTTGGCAGTTTTGAGATACGCTTCAGATTCGAAGGCGATACTTACTATAATTCAACAACATCTCCAGCGGCAACAATGACTGTTGTTCCGCCTCCGGCCGTTCTGCACGTGCCTTCGGAATACGATACGATTCAGGATGCAATAGACGCGGCGGCGGATGGTGATATAGTACTCGTTGCCGATGGAACCTATATCGGCGTGGACAACAAGGATTTGACATGGGACGGCACCAGCAAACACATTACGGTAGTCTCAGAGAATGGGCCGAGTAACTGTGTGATTGACTGCGAACAGGCCGGCAGAGGCTTCGTGTTTGACAACACCAGCCAGGACGGCAACGATGTCGTCAACGGCTTTACTATAAAGAATGGAAGCGCCGAATATGGCGGTGGAATCTACTGCAACGGCGTTTCACCAAGCATTATTAACTGCGCAATGACCCGGAACGAAGCTACCTACGGCGGCGGTATGGCGGACACAGGCAGCAGCCCGACAATGGTCAACTGTGCATTCAGCGGGAATGTAGCATCTACTGCCGGCGGCGGGATTCACTGCAGCGATTACAGTAACCTGACGATTACCAACTGCACACTAAGCGGCAACCTGGCCAGATACGGAAGTGGAAGCATAGATCAGGCTGGATACTGGAAATTCGACGAAGACGGCGGAGCTATCGCCTACGATTCGGCAAACGATAACGACGGCACAATTTCCGGCGCAACCTGGACGACCGGGCATTCAGGTTCAGCGTTGTACTTCCACGGCGGCGGACAGTGGGCATCAGGCAGCGACAGCGTTACGGTTCCTCATTCGGCCGACATTGATATAACCGGTCCATTCACACTTGCGGCCTGGATTAAGGCAACAGGCAGCGATAACTATCTAATGATAATAGACAAGTACTATGGTAGTACAACTATCAATAAGGGATATTCGTTTTACCTCACAGGTGGAAGACTCAGATTCTCAATATACTCATACCTCAATGGTAACAGGGATATTTCCGGCACTTTAGAGCTCAGAGATAACGCGTGGCATCACGTTGCCGGGGTCTGGGACGGCAACGATATAAAAATCTATGTTGACGGACAGCCGGAAGGACAAAACAGCTGGGCTTATCCACCCGCGTCGACAACCAATCCTCTTGGAATTGGAAAACGATTAGGCGGCTGGGGAGGATATCTGCCATTCCTCGGCACAATCGATGAGGTTTCTATATACGACCAGGCATTAGGCCCTAATGATATCAATGACCTGTTTAACGATGTGGATATCAGTGGGACCGGCGGCGGAGGAGGCGGTGGAATCTACGGCAGCGAAAGTGAGCTGACGATTACTAATTGTACTTTCACAGACAACTGGAGCGGCAACGGCGGCGCAGTGTACCTGCTGGACAGCGACACGGTGATTACCAACTCAATACTATGGGATGATACGCCGCAGGAGATTTATGTCGCATCCGGTTCATCGCCGGTTGTAACGTACAGCGATATTAAAGACGACTGGTCCGGCGACGGTAATATCGACGCCGACCCGTGTTTTGCCGAGGCGGGATACTGGGCAGACGCCAACGACCCCAACGTTATCACCGAACCAAACGACCCGAATGCCGTCTGGATTGACGGCGATTACCATTTACTGCCAACCTCGCCGTGCATCGATGCCGGTGATAATGATACCGTTCCGGCAGATAGCGTCGATATTAATTCTGACGGTGATACAACTGAGCAGAATCCGTGGGACCTTGACAGACACCCGCGATTCGTCGATGACCCGGGTACCGACGATACGGGCGAAGGCTCGCTTCCTATTATAGATATGGGCGCCGATGAGTTTCCGTACCTCGGCGACCTTGATTTCAGCGGCTTTGTAAACTTTGTTGACTTTGCTCTCTTTGCACCGTACTGGCTGGAAGGCAACTGCGGTATGTGCGAGGGGGCCGACCTGACAGGTAGTGGCTACGTTGATGGTGCCGATTTGCAGATTTTGGCTGAGAATTGGCTGGCAGGTCTTAAATAGCTTTATGCCAAGGTGATTTCAAACGGACATAAGGGCCGTGAGAGTAACTCTCACGGCCTTTTTTGGTTGAGGTAGGGGATATAGGGCCGTGATTTCGCTTCGTTTAGGATGACGGTTTTGAGGTAGTTTTAAAAAAAAGCCGTTATAATCTAATTTTTCCTTTGCCTTCAAAGGGGATTTTACGTATATTACTTTTGTGGACTGACTGGTCAGTCCGCCTAAAACCCATTTTTTATGCGTTTATTCGGGTTTTTTAACAGACTGGCCAAGCTAAGAGGTAATGCCGGCAGGGTGCATTTAAACAGGTGGCAGGTATGGAGCTAAATCTGGAATTTGGACGAATTTGCCATAGGCAACCATCCCCATCCCTAGGGGATGAGGATGCCACCTAACCAGATGCTTCGCTTCGCTCAGCATGACAGCTTAGATCGGCAAGACAGCTCAAATCGGTAAGTTTGAAAACTTAAAGGAACGATGGATATAAACGGGGATAAAAAGGCCCGGCAGACCCAGCAACGCCGGCAGCAGATTCTGGAAGTTGCAAAACGTGTTTTTGCACGGGACGGCTACAGACGAACAAGCATTGACCATATAGTGGACGATTTGGGCGTGGGTAAGGGGACTGTTTACAGGTACTTCGAGAATAAAAAGGCATTGTTCCTCGCCGTGTTTGAGGACGGTATGCAGAAGCTTCGGCATAACATGCGCTCAAATGTGGATATTGTGAGTGACCCGGGCGAACGGATTGGGGCGGCAGTTCGTACATTTCTAAAGTTTTTCGACGGCGACAAGGAATTGATAGAGATTATGATGCAGGTCCGCAGCGAATTTAAAGATTATTATATGGCCTTTTCCAGGCGCCTTTATTCCGAGTACATTGCAAATATCCAGGCCACGTTACGTCTTGGTATTGAGATGAAGCAGTTTCGAGCATTAGACGTCGAGAAGACCGCAGACGCAATGAGTGACGTTCTAAACGGTACGTTACAAAGTTTCTACACGAAACAGGAGCCGGGACTGCTTATCGACAAGGCTGAGGCGATAACGGTCCTGATACTGAATGGTGTGAGGAGAAAATCGGCCGATGAATTGTCTTGCGAAGGTGAGAAATCAAATGACTAAATGCAGACAAAAAAATTCTGGCCTTATATGTTGTTTAGCAGCAATTGTTTTGATAGTCGGTTGTACAAGTGAAGAGCAGTTTTATAGAGAGATTAGCACATCAAGGGCCGAGGCGTACAATCTGTGGAAGAGTCGTGAAGAGCTGGCTGAGAGGTCACAGAGTCATATAACCGGCGAGCTGTCACTTGTTGACGCCTTGAAGCTTTCTTTTCTCAACAATAAGGCCTTACAGCGGCTTGTTCAGGAAAAAGAGATTGCACGCGGCGAGGTAGTGAAATCGCATTCGGCTATATTGCCGTCTGTGGACCTTAACGCGAGCTATATAAGGCTCGATGAGGTCAGCTCGTTTGGTTCGTTACAGATTGGTGACCTGGATAATTATTCGGTTGATTTGACGGTGAGTCAGCCTTTTTTTGCAGGCGGCTCGATTCCGGCCAGGCTGAACGCGGCAAAACTTGTAAAGCTTATGAGCGACCAGACGGTCAGGGCGGCAATCCAGGACGTGATTTTTGAAACTGCGCGCGGTTATTATGATGTTCTGCTTAATCAGAGGCTGTATGAAATTAGTGTTGACGCGGTCCGCTCGTCACAGGCGAGTCTCGATGCCGTTCAGCAGAAACGGGCTGCGGGGGTCGCCTCTGATTTTGATGTCCTGCGAGCCCAGGTTGAGCTTTCCAACTTCAGGGCCGAGGAGATAAGTAACAGAAACGCCATCAACCTCTCTAAGGTTGAGCTACTCAAGGTCATAGGCGTCTCCCAGGCCAGCGAGGTGAGGCTTTGCGACGAGTTGACTTACGTTCCCTACTTTGTTTCTCTCGATAAGGCCGTTCAGACGGCGTACCAAAACCGGCCTGATTTATATCAGGGCCAAATCGGGATAAAATCCCAGCAGGAGGCGCTAAAGATTGCACAGAGCAGATACTGGCCGACAATAAGCGGTTATTATACGAACGAATGGGCCAAACCTGATCCAAAGAGCAGCACTATCGATTGGGGACGGACGTGGCAGGTTGGTGTCATAGCGACGTTGCCGGTCTTTGACGGCTTTGAGAGGGAAGGGGGGATAATCCAGGAAAAGGCAAGACTGAGACAGGCTCATATTGCTCTGGTCGAGACTGAGGAAACTGTCCTGTCTGTGCTTACCGCCGCGATTTTGTCCATCGAAGATACCGCGGAGTTTGTAGATTCGCAGCGGCTGAACCTGCAGCGTGCCGAAGAAGGGCTGCGCTTAGCAGAAGTAGGGTTCAGAGAGGGAATAAATACCCAGGTGGAGGTGCTTGACGCAAGGGCGGCCCTTACGAAGGCACGGTCCCTGTATTACCAGGCCATTCATTCTCATATTGTTGCAACCCTGACGCTGCGGCATGCAATGGGCATTTTATCAACGCCGGAGGCCGTTTCGTCTAAGGCGCCGACAAAACCTAAGTCGTCGGATGAACCTGATTTAGTAACAAATCGTACCCAGCCGTAGGTGGTTAAAGATGATTAAACAAAAAAGAGCTATTTATTGGATTACAGCAGTAGTGGTTGTGGGTTTAATTTTCTGGGCCGGCTTTCTGCGAAAACGGCCGGAGAAAGAGCCCGATGAAAAAATCGTACCCGTTGAAGTACAGACCGTCGAGACCGGATTTATCGAACAAACCATTGAGTTGACGGGTATTGTGCGAGCTAATAATATCGTGTATATGAAATCAAAGGTGTCCGGCAGGATTGAATCTTTGAGTCTGTTGCTGCCTGATGGCAAGGCCGTGCCTGTCGAAGAGGGCCTGGAAGTTCAAAAAGGCTGGCAAATTGCGGTAGTTGACCATGATGTCTATGCCGCCGAGGTCGACAGGAGTCGGGCGGCTGTCGCTGCCGCCGAATCTACAAGCGGAGTTTACAAGGTTGAGCTGGCTGATGCTGAGAGGGAAATGAAACGAATCAGTGCCTTATATCAGAGCGGCTCGGCCACCGAACAAAGCAAAGATAAGGCGACCACGGCGTACTACGCGGCAGAGGCCAAATTAAATGTGGCTAAAGCCCAGTTTGCACAGGCTCGCGCCCAATTAGAACTTGCACAGATAAATCTTCGAGAATCAACCATTGTCTCGCCGATTGACGGCATAATCACTGAAAAACATATTGACGAGGGTAATCTGATTAATGTCGGCGATTCCATAATTACAATTGCCGACATGAAACTTGTTAAGGTGATTGTCGGCCTTGCAGAAAGATATCAGACGATGGTAAGGCCGGGACTGTCGGCAAGGATATACGTTGATTCTTATCCCGGCAGGCCGTTTACCGCCGAGGTGTATTCGGTTTATCCGGCACTGGACGAACAAACTCGAACCCTAAAGGTCGAGATACGAATGGATAATACTGAGATGTTATTAAAACCGGGAATGTTTACACGGGTTACTTTGATTACGGACAGCAAAGAGGATGTGGTGATAGTGCCGCGTGATGTTGTTCTCGGCGGCAGAATTGATGACGAGCCTTATGTGTTTGTTGTTGCCGATGAAATGGCCGAAAAACGTTTTGTGAAGATAGGGGTAAAACAGGCTGATATGTGGGAAATCATCGAGGGCCTTCGGCCTTATGAGAGGCTTGTAGTTAACGGTATGAATTATCTGGCTGACGGTTCGAAGGTCAGTGTAGTGCGGATGGAGGGTATAAAATGAACCTGCCTGAATTGGCAGTTGGCCGGCCGATAACCACGGTGATGATATTTATAGCAATGGTAGTTCTGGGCCTGGTATCATTGTCAATGCTGGGATTGGACCTGATGCCGGAAATGGAGATACCGGCTGTTTCGGTTATTACGGCCTACAATGGGGCGGGGCCGGAGGAAGTGGAAACACTGATAACTGAGCCGATGGAGGACATTCTGAGCACTATCTCCGGTGTTGATGAGATAGTATCAGTTTCCAAGGAAGGCTTGTCAGCGGTAACATTGCGGTTTGATTGGGGCGAAAAAATAGACCAGAGCGCCAACGACGTACGAGAGAAGATTGACCTGATTAGAGATATGCTGCCGGAGGAGGCCGATAATCCGGTTATTTTTAAGTTTGACCTCGCAATGATGCCTATTGCAATTATTGCAATTACCGCAGATAGCAGCTATCCTGATTTGCAGGATATAGTTGACGATGAGATAATTGAACCGCTTAAGCGGGTGGACGGCGTTGCCTCGGTAACACCTCGGGGTGGCCTGGAACGGCAGATTCGAGTTGATATTGACCGGGACAAGCTTGCCGCTTTGAATTTGTCGGTTACACAGGTAATTTCAGCTCTTGCCTCTCAAAATATCAGTGCGCCCGGCGGTAACATAAAGGCCGGTTACAAGGACTATCTTTTGCGTACACCTGAAGAATTTTCCAGTCCCCAGGAAGTTGCCGAGGTTGTTGTTGCCCGGCAAAACGGCATACCTGTAAAGCTCAAGGATATTGCCGATGTACGTGATTTTTTCAAAGAGCGGACCTATGAAGTAAGAATGAATGCTAAACAAGGGATGGCTGTATTTGCCCAGAAGCAGAGCGGAGAAAATACGGTGGCGGTTGCCAAGGCGGTCAGGGAGAAGCTCGAGGAAATCAAAAAGAATTTGCCGCCCGATGTTGAACCCAAGATGGTAATGGATAATTCCGAGTTCATATTGGCCTCGGTGAAGAATTTACGTAATACCGTTTTCTGGGCTGCATTCTTTGTTTTTATGGTGCTTCTTTTTTTCCTTAGGGACTTTCGGGCCAGCTTTATCGTTGCTCTTGCGATTCCAACATCGCTGATTATTACGTTTCTGTTGATGTACCTGGCAGATTACACGATTAATGAGACTTCGCTGGCCAGTCTGGCTATTGCCGTTGGTCTTGTAGTGGATAATGCGATAGTTGTTATTGATAATATCAGTCGTCATCGTGCAAAGGGCCAAAAGCCAAAGGAGGGCGCCATTTTCGGGGCAAATGAGGTAGGTGTGCCTGTTATTGCTTCGACACTGACGACCATTTCCATTTTCGCTCCTATTATCTTTGTCGGTGGTATAACGGCGATTGTATTCGGCCAGTTTGCGGCCATTGTTGTGATGGCTTTGATAGCTTCGTTGTTTACGGCCCTTATGCTTGTGCCGATGGTGTGTTCAAAAATTCTGATAGTGCGTGATGCGAATTCATCGAAATCTGTATTGGACCCCTTCTACAGATTGGGTGAGAGAGTCTTGAATAAGACGGAAGATTCGTACGTCAGGTTTTTGGATTGGTCGCTGAGTAATCGCAAGACAGTCTTTGTTTCCTGTTTTGCTTTGTTTATTCTGAGCATCGGTCTTGCTGGCTTTATCGGCACGGAATTTTTCCCCGAGCAGGACCAGAATCGTGTAACGGCAAATTATGAATTGCCTATCGGCACGAGGTATGAACGTACCGGTGCCGTGGCTCAGCAACTGCAG
>Ga0315539_1000646_pt1 | contig 26135 bp, 19 predicted proteins | sample SalMarSW160150MG_FD_203097 | JGI IMG/M metagenome (GOLD analysis project Ga0315539, IMG submission 203097) | Salt marsh sediment microbial communities from the Plum Island Ecosystem LTER, Massachusetts, United States - Salt Marsh Sediment SW1601-150 ...
CCCCACGACGGTCTACACCGACACGGTGGTGTATTTCAGCGACCAGAGCGCGGGCAGTCCCACGGCCTGGCAGTGGGACTTCGGCGACGGCGAGTTGGCGGCGACCCAGAACCCCACCCACACTTACGCGCTGGCAGGAATCTATACCGTGAGCCTTACGGTAACGAACGCGTACGACTTAGACATAGCAACCGACATGATCACAGTGACCACGCCCCCGATGGAACTGCTCGTCAACGGCGGTTTCGAGGAGGACGATGAGGTCTGGTACATCGGCTGGACGCCGCGTCCAGCGGTCTATTCCACGGCGGTAGCCTACAGCGGTGCCAGGTCTATGCGCCTGGGCATCACCGACCAGGGCGATTATCCTAGCTACTCCACCATCTGGCAGAAGGTGACCATCCCCTTCGATGCCTCCTACGCCAACCTATCGTTCTGGTACTATCCACTCTCCCAGGATGTGATCGAACACGATTGGCAGGAGAGCCTGATCCTGGATGCCAACTTCTACTCGCTCGCTGAGGTGATGAAGGTGAATTCCAACAGCCAGACCTGGACACATCATACTTTCGATCTGCTGTCCTATCGAGGGCAAACGATAGTCATCTATTTCAACGTGCACAACGACGGGGAAGGCGATCTCAAGACGGCCATGTATCTGGATGACGTGTCGGTGGCGGTAAGGGATGGAACGGGGCGACAGGTTTACTCAGGCTGGGCAGTGGAAGCCTATCCAGAGCTGAGCGGTGGGGACATGCAAGGCATCGTCAGCAGGCAAAAGGCAAGGGGCTGCAACATCGTTTTGATCGGGCACAATAATCCGGGAGAGGTAGGCATTGACAAGGCCGAGCCTGGGCTATCCTACGCCGTCTATCGAGCTTTCATTGATCCTGGGAACCCCCTTCACGACGATGCTCAGGCTATGGTGGAAGCGCAGTACCGCATGTTGGCGGCCTGTCGCCAGGAGGGGATGAAGGTCATCCTGCCCGTCGGCTATCAGATCCAGATGGGGGAGCAGTGGAACGCGCAGCACCCCTACGATCTGCGAACGGACTACTACGGCAATCCCCTCAACATCGGCGGGCAAAGCGCCTCGTTCTACTCGCCCGCTTACCAGGCCGACATTCGAGCCTATTACCAGTGGGTGAACGCCAATTTCGTGCAGCCCTACCAGGACATCATCCTGATGCTCAACCTGGCCGACGAGCCCCAGGGGGCGGACTACTCTAGCCACGCCAATGCCGTCTTCTCGAACAGGTACGGATATTCCTTCTGGGAGGCGGGTGACGATCCCCAGCGGTGGCGACAGTTGGGCGAGTTCCAGGCCCACTACATCGTCGAGTACGCCGCCTGGAGCGCGAATGTGTGGCAGGAGATAGACCCGGACATAATGACCACCATGTCCTTCTGCGGCTTCCTGGCCCGCTACGGCTACTACCTGCCCTACGTTGAGCCGCTTTTCAGGGACACGCCGTCCAACTTCGCCGTCACCTTCGACGCCTATCCCAGGGACGGGTACTACACCGACCCCATCACCGAGGGCGACCTGACGTCTCTGTTCATCCTGATTCGCTCCCTGGGGCACTATTCGGACATCTACGACAAGCCGCTCTATCTTTGGTCCACGGCCAACAGTTGGGGCCTGGGCCAGGACAGCTCCGACAAGGCGGACATCGCCGACGCAATATCCAATATCTATTATCTAGCCCAACTAACCACTCAGACTGGTGGACAACTTCAGGGCATCAACTACTGGAACTACAACGTCAAAGGTCAGGGGCTATACAACGACACCAACCCCATCGTCTACAACCCCGATGAGATGTTCGAGCGGGTTTCGGCGGCCGGGGGTGTCGCCCGCGAGATCATGGCGGCTGACCCGTCGCCGGTTTCGGTGCTGATTTTCGCCCCCTCCAGCTATCCCTACGAGCTCATTGGCCAGACCAGGTCGTGGCTCCAGCTCTCCCGTCTGGCCACGGACATGCCCACTTTCCGCAGACTGATCAGCCGGAACATTCTCAACTACAAATTCCCGCAGATGAACGCCCTGGCCAGGAACAACGTCAATTCCATCGTGGCTACGTACCTAACCCAAGCAGGGATGGAGGGGATGGAGACTATCCTGGTGCTGGCTCCGTCGCTGGCCTACGTCTCCTCGGACGAGCTTGACCTGTTGTACGATTTCTACCGGCGGGGTGGGGAGATCGTGGCCCAGGAAGACATCGCCGAGACCTTGAAGAAGCAGATGAAAGACCCTCAGACGACAGACGTGACTTCTTATTTGACCAGGATCACCTCCGTGGCCAGCGACGGCGCAGTCTACTCCAGCTCGCTGGATGTGGAGACCCTGTTCATGGATGACTTCCAGGGCGAACTGGCGGGCTTCTGGAGAGACGTGCTGAAGGTCGGAAAGCTCAACCGGGGGTACTTTGTGCAAGGGGACGGAAACGCCCTGCTCTACAGCATAGATCCCAGCCCCGTCGCCTTCGACGTGGACATCCCCTTCACCTACGAGGGCGCGAAATACGATCGCCACGGTCGCCAGGTGAGCGAGCTCTCCGGCTCCGGCACCTTAGCCGTCACCTTGGGTCACCACGAATACGCCCGCGTCCATAGCGTGGAGTGACCAATACCCAATGAGCAATATCCAATATCCAATATCCAACTCTAACTACCGCCGAAACTTTGTCTGCTTTATGTTAGACTACGTGTTCTTCGGCGTCGGCCTGGCCTTTATGAGCCAGACGACGGTTTTGCCATCCTTCATCAGCCAACTCACCGATTCGGCTCCTTTGATCGGACTGGCCTCGACCATCCAGACCGGCGCCTGGCTTCTACCTCAACTGATCGCCGCCAGCTACCTGGCCGATAAGGATCGCAAGAAGCCCTATCTGTTGCTGCCCGCGATTATTGGCCGACCCGTCTTTTTGCTGCTCGCGGGAGTATTGTTCCTGGCCGGAGATCGTGACCCAGCGTTGATCCTGGGGCTGTTCCTCGTCGCTCTGACCATTTTCACGGGCACCGATGCCCTGGCTGCTGTAGCCTGGTTCGACATCCTGAGCGAGACCATCCCTGCCGCCCGGCGGGGCCGACTGTTCGGAATCGGCCAGGTTGTTTCGGGGCTGCTGGCGGTGGGGGTGGGGGCAGTGGTAAATGCTCTCCTGGGGCCACACGGCCCGCCTTTTCCCAACAACTATGCCCTGCTGTTTTTCCTGGCCGGGCTGAGCTTCCTCGCTTCTTGGATAGCGGTAAGCTTCCTACACGAGCCGGCCAGGTCCGCGCAGGCCGAGAAATTATCCTGGAACGATTTCTTACCCAAATTATTGACGGTCTTGAGAGAGAATCATACGTTTAGCCTGATCACGGTTCTGCGGCTCCTGACGGGCTTAAGCGGGATGGCTACGCCATTTTACGTTGTCTACGCTACCGGCGAACTGCACTTTGGCACTGAGGCGATCGGGCTCTTCCTATCCTCCCAGATAGTAGGGGGCATTCTGGCTGGATTTGTGTTGGGGTATCTAAATGAGCGGTCTGGTAGCAAGATCGTGGTCCAGTATTCCGTAATGATAGCTCTCGCTTCACCCCTCCTGGCCTTGCTCATCCGTCCGCTGGCCCCCCTGGCTGGGGCCTCAACCATTTACGTCTATTCCTTGATCTTCTTCGCCATCGGTGCCTTGAACAGCGCTTACATGACGGGATTCATCAATTTCGTCCTGGAGCTGGCCCCGCCAGAAGAGCGTGCTACTTACATCGCTCTCACCAACACCTTGTGCGGCGTGCTCCTGGTGGTGCCCTTACTGGGAGGCTGGTTGCTACAGGCGACGTCCTACCCCGTCCTTTTCGCTGTCACAGCAGGAGGTGTCGTCCTGGGGCTGGCCCTGACCTTCCGCCTGGAGGAACCGCGCCAAATGAATAACGAAGCCGAATGAATTGACCTGAGATGACCGTTGAAGCGATACTGTTGGGCACTGCTCAAGATGGAGGTGTGCCGCAAGCTGGGTGTTATTGTGCCAATTGTGCGCCGGCGCGAGCCGATCCGTCCAGGCGCAAACTGGTGGCCTGTTTGGGATTGGTGGATCACGCCACCCGCCAGTGCTGGCTGATTGATGCCACCCCTGATTTCCGAGAGCAGTTGCACACCCTGCACAGCCTGGCTCCGGATTGCCCGCTGGCTGGAGTCGTGTTGACCCACGCCCACATTGGGCACTATGCCGGCCTGATCCACCTGGGGCGCGAGGCGTGGGGCACGCGAGATTTGCCGGTGTATGCCTCGCCGCGGATGGCCAGCTTCTTGCGCCACAACGCCCCCTGGTCGCAATTGGTCGCGCTGGGAAACATCAAGCTGCGTTTGCTCACTCCCACCCGTGAGACGCAACTCAGCCCCAGCTTGCATCTGACGCCTTTGTCAGTGCCCCACCGCGACGAGTTCAGCGATACGCTGGCCTTTGTGGTGCGTGGCCTAACGCGGCGGCTGTTCTACTGCCCTGACATTGACACGTGGGAGCGGTGGGAGCACGACCTGCGGAGCTTTGTGGCCGACATGGACGTGGCTTTGCTGGACGCCACCTTTTTCAGCGCGGACGAGCTTTCGGGCCGTGACCTGAGTCAGATTCCGCACCCCCTGGCCACCGACACCGCCGAGCGGCTGGCGGGGGTGGATTGTGACGTGCGGCTGATCCATCTCAACCACAGCAACCCGCTACATAGAGTTGGGCCAGAGCGGGACTGGCTGGCAGCGCGGGGAATCGGCGTGGGGGTTTTTGGCGAGCGCTGGCGGCTGGGGAGCGAAGCATCATGACGAAAGTGAAGCTTCTGAAAACGTATCCAAGAGCGGGAGGTCTGAATCGCCTCCCGCTTTTGCTTTTCGGGCTGGGCATCATTCGGACGTTTGTTCATGCTCTGATCTCAGATTGGGCTTTGCACTTGTGGCCTCATCGGTGTATAATGTATAAGGCTTGATGGAGTTCTATTACCTATTCTGTCCTGTTGTGGCAAGGTTGCTAGGCGGACGAGATTTCTGCATAATGCACTCCGGAGGGGCAGCTATATGGAAGAACGTCTGCCTAGTATGCCAAATAGGAGATTTAAGTGGAAAGATGTCCACCTAGTATCCCAAATCGGGTAACTAGGTGGACAGATGTCCAGATAATAAGTAGTTGGGCGGCCATCCAAGAAGTTTCTACCCGGGCAGGAAATGGAGAGAAAACCTTACCGATGAAAGAGGATATTCTGAATAGGATTCTCGATTTCTTTGCGAGATCATCGGACTTCAACGGCATACTAGTCCTTGATCTCAGCGCCGAGTTCGGAGTCCCTTGGTCTGAAATACGGGAAATCCTCAGTCAGTTGATTCAAGAGAACCGAATCAGTCTAGCGTTCGCTAGCCACTCTCTGAATCCTCATATCAAGCGTTTGCCAGACCTTCCCGTGGATAAACAAATGGCAAAGCTACTTGAGGAAGAACCGTATACCATCTGCGCCTATCCAACCTCCGATGTAATTCGCGCCGCTGTTGATTTGTCCGTGTACGATGCACAGCCATTCGCGCAGCGATTAGCACTGGCCGAGCCCCAGTTAACACCGGTGTTCTTTGGGCTGGAGGTGCTTGATAGGTACTACAGGGATCCCCGCTACTACTTCGAGTTCAGTGACTTCACTGGTTCTATCGGGGTCACTACAGAGCACTATGATTCTCAAGACGTTGCTGAACGAGACAAAGTCCTACTCCAGACTTTTGGAATTGGATATGATAGCGGACGCAACCGCGTTGTGGTGGCGTTCCTACGATATTTGGCAAATCTCAGCCCAGAGCACCAGTTGATTTGGAGTGCATACGTGGTGCACGGTGAATGCTCTATGAATAGCGACTATGAGCGAGCAACGATCTATGGCTATTGGCCAGAATATTACTCTGCATATCAAGCCTTCTTGACAGAGCAGACAGAGATCAACAAGCTAGCCCATCTGATTGGCAAGCCAAGTCTCTTTAGAGAGACTTTCGAGGAGCAGAGACCTAAAGGGTTCATCCCAATGCTCCGCCCCACCCGCAAGAATTTCGATGAGTTCATTCATTTGCTTGACAAGATGCTCTCCGAGAATATCAACCGTGATTTCTTCGAGGATGACATTCCTCTTGAACGTCAGGTGGAACGTGACGACGGTGCCGTCGAGATTCAGCGACCAGGCACACTTCGGTTGTTGGAAGAGTGGTTGAGCACAAAATATCGTACTGCGGATGGCAAGGATGTGTCGGGTGAGGTGATAGCTCCACTCAAGCAGATCAGGAAACTACGCCAGAAACCGGCACATAAGTTGCAGGAAGATGAATACGACCTTGCGTATCCACAGCGTCAAGATGAGATTCTGGGCGAGGCTTGTAGAACATTGACGAAGGTGCGGTATATTCTCTGGTCGCATCCGCGAGCTAGAGAACGCTATTCGCCGCCTACTTGGCTGGACGGTGACAAGATAGTCTTCTATTAGAGTATTGGCCGCCCAACCACGGCTTGTACCCGACGCGGCCATCGCCGCTCGAAATCGGCGGCCACACGCGCTTGTAGTTGTTCTTGGGGCGGAAGCTCTTTCACGAGACCCGCCGCGCGGGTGAAGCCTAGCCGTTAGTGCCGCTTTGCCGCAATTGTGGATATGACTCATCATAATAGTAGCAAAGGAAGTGTAAACATGGATAAACCGAGTAACATGCGAGCCTTAAGTATCCGACAGCCGTATGCCGAGCAGATTTTACGAGGCACGAAAAAGATTGAGTATCGGAGTAAGCCAACAAACATACGAGAACGAGTGTATATCTACGCCAGCATGACTCCTGGTAACGATGAAGATTTCGCAAAGATGCACGCACGACCAGGTGATTTTCCGATTGGTGTCTTGGTAGGAACAGTTGAAGTCGTGGATTGCACGGGCGCGGCAAGGGACTATCAGTGGCACCTGGCTAAACCAGAACGATTGCCAAAGCTAATAAAGCCAGACAATCACCCACAGCCGGCCTGGTTTTATCCGTTCAAGAAATAATCAAGGGTCAACCCCAGAGCCTTTAGCCAAAGAACGCGGCCTAACAAGCGGTTGCAGTTGATGGTGCTGGGCGACCCGAATTGCTTTGTTACTTGCCAGTGTGTCGCCCAGATTGGCCGGGGTATCTCGCCAGTGGCCGCGCCGCAACTGAACCGCAGGCTGTTAGCTGCCATAAGTCTGATGCGTGGCAGAGGAACTTCGGAGGTTGGAAGGTACTGATGGCATGAACAAGAGCGTCTTGATCCACGAAGCTCTACAAACTTTCGCCGCCGCCGTGACGGCCAAAATGACGCAGCTCACCGCCGGCGAGCCTGAAGATCAGGTGCGCGGCCCCTTCGAGAACCTCATGGCGGGCGTGGCCGCCGCTCTGGGCTGGAAGATCATCTGCACGGGCGAAACGCCGCTACCCAACCGCCTCGGCCGCCCCGATTACGCCATTCACCTGAACAAGCTGCTCGCCGGATACGTCGAACTCAAAGCGCCCGGCGTCGGCGCAATCGCCAAACGCTTCAAGGGCCACAACCACGACCAGTTCAAGCGATTCTCGGCCATCCCGAACATCCTCTACACCGACGGCAACGAATGGGCGCTCTATCGCGGTGGCAAATTGGTGGGCAAAGTCATCCGCCTTTCCGGCGACGTCGCAGTCGACGGCAACAAGGCTGTTACCACCCAAGACACCGACGCCGTCGAACGCCTCTTGCGCGATTTTCTCTCTTGGGAGCCCTTCATCCCCACCGACAGCAAGGGCAAGATTGACCTCAAGGACTTTGCCGAATTGCTGGCCCCGCTATGCCGGATGCTGCGCGACGATGTGACCGACGCGCTCAAGGACCCGTCCTCGCCCCTCGTTCAACTTGCAAAGGACTGGCGGCAATTGCTCTTCCCCGACGCTTCGGACGAGCAGTTCGCCGATGCCTACGCTCAGACCGCCACTTTCGCCCTGCTGCTGGGTCGTAGCGAAGGGGCCGACCCCCTCACGCTCGACGAAGCCGTGAAAAAACTCGATGTGCAACACAACCTGCTGTCTCGCGCCCTGCAAGTTCTGACCGACCCCAAGGCACGCGCCGAGATCGCCGCCTCGCTCGATCTCCTCCTGCGTGTCATCGCCGCTGTCCCGCCAGCTGTCTTTGTCGGCCCCAAAGACCCCTGGCTTTACTTCTACGAAGACTTCCTTGCCGCTTATGACCCCAAACTGCGCAAGGACGCCGGGGCCTACTACACCCCTATCCAGGTCGTCCACGCCCAGGTTCGTCTGATCGACGACCTGCTGAGAAAACGCCTCGGCAAGCCGCTGGGCTTTGCTGATCCCGATGTCGTCACGCTTGACCCTGCCGTCGGAACGGGTACCTATCTGCTCGGCGTCATCGAACACGCCTTGAACCGTGTCGAGGCTGAGCAGGGCGAAGGTGCCGTGCCGGGCCAGGCCACCGCGTTGGCCAACAATCTTTACGGCTTCGAATTGATGGTTGGTCCCTACGCCGTCGCCGAACTGCGCGTCAGCCGGGCGTTGCGCGACCGTGGCGGAGCGTTACCTGAGAACGGCACGCATATCTACCTGACCGACACGCTCGAAAGCCCCCACGCCAAACCGCCACAATTGCCGCTCTTTCTTCAGCCCATTGCCGAGCAGCACGAAAAGGCGCTCAAAGTCAAGAGCGATGTCCCGGTTATCGTCTGCCTGGGCAATCCGCCCTACGACCGGCACGAGGCCGCCAGCACTGAAAACAAGGCCCGCACGGGCGGCTGGGTTCGCTGGGGAGATGACGGGCAAGGCGCAGGCGCTATCCTTAGCGGCTTCCTCGACCCGGCCATTGCCGCCGGCCACGGCGTCCACGTCAAGAACCTCTACAACCTTTACATCTATTTTTGGCGCTGGGCGCTGTGGAAGGTCTTCGAGCATGAAACGGCGCACGGGCAGGGCATTGTCAGTTTTATCAGCTCCTCGAGTTACCTCGACGGCGACGCATTCTGTGGGATGCGCGAGCACATGCGCCGCCTGTGCGACGAGGTCTGGATCATTGATCTCGGCGGCGAAGGGCGCGGTACGCGCAAGGAGGAAAACGTCTTCGCCATCCAGACGCCCGTTGCCATAGCCATCGCCGTTCGCGCCCAAAAGGCGGACACGGAAAAGCCCGCGAAGGTGCACTATGCCCGCATTGAAGGTAGCCGCCAGGAGAAACTGGACGCGCTCGAGGCCATCACCGATTTCAGCAGCCTAACGTGGCGGGATTGCCCGGACGACTGGCAGGCTCCCTTCCAGCCGGTGGGCAAGGGCGATTACTTCGCCTGGCCGCTCCTTACTGACCTCATGCCATGGCAGCATTCGGGCGTGCAGTTCAAGCGCACCTGGCCGATTGGGCCGGACATCGGAACGCTCCAGCGCCGCTGGCACGATCTGCTGAATGCCAAGGATCGGGCAAAAGCGTTTCGTGAAACAGGGGATCGCAGGATAAATGGAACCTACCGGGTTGATTTAGCGGGGAACAGCGATTCAACTCCGATTGCCAAACTGCCCCAAGATGCACCGATGCCGCAAGCATGGCGATATGCTTATCGATCCTTCGACCGTCAATGGATCATCGCCGATGGACGCTTGATGTCGCGCCTGCGTCCCGACCTCTGGCGCGCCCATAGCGACCGGCAGGTGTATTTGTCAACAACGTTTCAAAGACCGCTGGACTTAGGGCCGGCATTGACATGCGCAGCGGTCATCCCTGATCTCAATCACTTCTGCAATCGTGGCGCAAAGGATTCGATCCCCCTCTACCGCACCGCCGACCCTTCAGAGGCCAACATCCTGCCAGACCTCCTCGACCTGCTGGGCGAGATATTCGGGCAAACGGTCACGCCAGAGGATTGCCTGGCCTATGTCTATGGCCTGCTGGCGCAACCGGCCTTCACGGCACGCTTTTTCAAGGAACTGGAGACGTGCGAACTGCGCGTGCCGATTACAAAGGACCCGGCGCTGTTCGAGCAAGTCCGTCAGGTCGGTGCGCGATTACTCTGGTTGCACACCTACGGCGAGCGCTTCGTGCCCCAGGGCGAAATTCCCGGTCACATTCCCCCAGGCACCGCAAAGTGTACCAAAGCCGTCTCCAGCAATCCAGACGGCTACCCTGAATCTTTCGAATACAACGATACGACACAAACGCTACACGTCGGCGATGGTGAATTCGCGCCCGTCGCACCAGAAGTGTTTGCGTTTGAGGTATCCGGCCTCAAGGTCGTGCAATCGTGGCTCAAGTATCGGATGAAAAGGGGTGCAGGCAGGAAGTCCTCGCCGTTGGACGACATCCGCCCCGAACGCTGGCCCAGCCAGTTCACGACAGAACTACTCGAACTGCTCTGGGTGCTGGAGGCGACTGTCAAAGGCTATGCCGAACAAGCGAAACTTCTGAAAGCCGTCGTCGCCGGAACGTGTTTCCAGACCGACGAACTGGCGTCTCCTCCGGAGCACATGCGCAAGCCTCCAAAGGCCCAAACATTTGTCGGCACCTTGTTTGATTTTCAGGATGGCAGCTAACAACTCGTTGCACCCGACCGCCTGACCGCGGGTTGTTTTGAGGGTTGCGCCGCTTTTGTGGCGTTTGGGGACGAGTGTGGTGATACTGCGAAACCCGGCGGCGGGTGAACTCGGCACGGTTAGCCCGCTTAACAATCCCGATCCTTTCAGGTCCAATCGTGGCCTCACAGAAAAGGGGGCCGATGTCGAAGCGGGAGGTCTAAGATGCCTCCCGCTTTTGCTTTTCGATCTGGGCATCGTGCCGGCGGTTGACTTGTAAGGGTTCATGCTGTACAATACCATCAATCTGCCAGCGAGAGGAGGCGAACATGGAGTTTTCAGAACTCATCAAAACGCGGTACAGCGTGCGGGCCTACAAACCCGATCCGGTGGGGGATGGAGTGCTGAACCAGGTGCTCGAAGCGGCGCGCCTGGCCCCCACCGCGGCCAACCGGCAACCCTTTCAGTTAATCGTGATTCCTACGGCGGGTCGGGAAGCGGATTTGAGACGCATCTACAACCGCGATTGGTTCGTGCAGGCGCCGCTGGTCATCTGCGCTTGTGGGATTCCGGCCCAGGGCTGGGTCCGCGGGGACGGCCAGAACTACGCCGATGTGGACGTGGCCATCGCCATGGATCACCTGATCCTGGCCGCTGCCAGCCTGGGTTTGGGCACCTGCTGGATCGCCGCCTTCGACCCCACCGCCGCGCGCGAGGTGCTGGGCCTGCCCGATGGTGTAGAGCCTGTCGCCTTCACGCCGCTGGGGTATCCGGCTGATCGGCCCGGCCTGAAAAAGCGCAAGGCGTTGTCTGAACTGGTGCGGTATGAGCACTGGTGAGGCCAATGTGATGGATATAGCTTGGAAGTTAGCAGGTAGAAGATGTCCAACACGCATCCAGTATCTAATATCCAATATCCAATATCCAAACTCGTGAAAGAGGTACAACCAGTAAAACCGGCCTCGCCTCGGCGGGCCGCCCAGGTCCGCTTTCCCGATGGCCGGGTCTTCGAAGCGCCTATCGGTACGCCACTGGAGGCTCTCGTGCGGGCTGCCTTCCCCGATCCGCCGGTGCCGGTGATGGCCGCCCTGGTGGACGGCAAACTGAAAGAGCTGACCTGGCCGGTAGCCCGCGACGTGGAGACCACGCCAGTCACCCTGGCCGATAGCGATGGGGGGAGAATCTATCGCCGCTCCCTTTCTTTCCTGTTGGTCGCTGCGGCCCAGAAGCTCTTTCCCCAGGCTCACGTTTACGTGGATTACTCCCTTCCCTTCGGCGGCTACTTCTGCCAGGTGCGGGGGCGGGAGCCGTTCACTCCCCAGGAACTCGACCGGCTGGCAGCGCGGATGCGGGAAATGGTCGCCGCCGACCTGCCTATCACCAAAGAGCAGGTGCCGCTGGATCAGGCGGCAACCATCTTTTGTGCCCAGGGCGAAGATGAAATGCTCCGCCTGCTCACCTACCGTCGCAAGGATTATCTGACCCTTTATCAACTGGACGGGGTGCGCGACTGCTTCCACGGCTACATGGTGCCCTCCACCGGCTATCTGCGCCTCTTTGCCCTGCGTTCCTATCCGCCTGGCTTCGTCCTCCAATTTCCTCGCCGCCATCGCCCCACCGGATTGCTCCCCTTCCAGGAGTTCCCCCAACTGGTGGCCGTCTTCCGCGAGTACGGCGAGTGGGTGCGACGCCTGGCCGTCCAGGACGTGGGCGCGCTGAACGAAGCCATCGAAGCCGGACGGATGTCGGAGATCATCCTGGTGGCCGAGGCCCTACACGAGCAGCGGATCGCCCAGATCGCCGGGGACATCGCCCGGCGGCGGGGGGAGGTGCGGCTGGTGCTCATCGCTGGCCCCTCTGCTTCGGGCAAGACCACCTTTGCCCGTCGGCTGGCCGTGCAACTGCTGGCCGCTGGCATCCGCCCGGTGGCCATCAGCCTGGACAACTATTTTCTGGACCGGGAGCACACCCCACGGGACGAGCGGGGCCAATACGACTTCGAGGCCCTGGAAACAGTTGACTTGGCCCTCTTCAACGAGCAACTGCTGAGCCTGATGGAAGGGGAGGCCGTGTCCATCCCTCATTACAACTTCTGCACTGGCCAACGGGAGACAGGCGAGACCATGTTCCTCGGTCCCGATCACGTCCTCCTGGTGGAGGGGATCCACGGCCTGAATCCGGCTCTAGTGCCGGCGCTACCTCCGCAGCGCATCTTTCGAATCTACGTCTCGGCCGTCACCCAACTGAACATTGACCGCCACAATCGTGTCTCCACCACCGATAGCCGCTTGATCCGTCGCATTGTGCGAGATGCCCGGACTCGTGGGTACTCAGCCCAGGAGACCATCGCCCGTTGGGAGAGCGTGCGCCGGGGGGAGAAGCGCCGCATCTTCCCCTATCAAGAAAACGCCGACGTGATGTTCAATTCGGCCCTGGTGTACGAGTTGGCGGTGCTGAAACCGTTGGCCGAACCGCTGTTGTTCCAGATCAAGCCCTCTAGCCGCGCCAGGGTCGAAGGGCGGCGGTTGTTGGCCTTCCTGGACTGGTTCCTGCCCTATGCTTCGGACATCGTCCCCAGCAACTCTATCTTGAGGGAGTTCATCGGCGGGTCAATTCTGGAGGAATTCCGGCCGTGGCGAGTGCAGAGGTAGCGGCACAGCATCGGACCGTGACCTGCACCACAGCGCTGAGATCGGCCGCCTGCGAGCTGCTCCATAGCACATTCGCGCTACTCATTGGGGAAGAAACAAGCGTAGGTGTCATTGCGAGGCGCGCTGTTTGCGCCGAAGCAATCCCCAACCTGCTGGTAGGAGATTGCTTCGCTGCACTCGCAATGACACAGTCGGGCCTTGTTTCCTAAGTAGGCCCATATCGGGTGAGACATCTTGTGAGGGCCGTATGGAGGTAGACTTCAACCGCGAGAGGACATGGTGGGACGTCAAGGCCCCCACAGAGGAACAGGACCTGGCCGACGAGGCAGTCAACCGCGCCCTGCGCTGGCGGGAGATCGAGCGGCACCTGGCCGGCGTCCGAACCATCCTCGACGTCGGTGCTGGAACGGGAGCCTTCTCTATCCCCCTGGCTCAGCGAGGCTTCGCCGTCACCCATGTGGACTTCTCGCCAGCCATGCTGGTCCTGGCCCGCCACAGGGCCGAGGGGCTGGTGGACCTGCAGTTTGTGGAGGCCAACGCGACGACACTCCCCTTCCCCGACCGCTCTTTTGACCTGGTGCTGAACATGGACGGTGCCATCTCCTTTTGCGGCTCTCTTGCTGAGAAAGCCCTCCAGGAGACCTGCCGGGTGACCCGCAAGGCGCTGATCCTTACCGTCTCCCACCGGGCCTGGATGATCCCCATCTGGGTCTCCGCCAGCGTCAAGGTGGCCGGGCACCTCGTGCCGGCCGTGGAAGCCATGTTCGACCGGGGTGAGTGGCACCAGGAGCAGTTCCCGGAGAACCCTCTGTTGAGCAAGGGAGTCACCCAGGACTACTTTCCGGGCTTCAGGGCCTTCCTGCCAGAGGAGCTACAGGCTCTCTTAGAGAAGGCGGAGATGCGAATCCTGCGCTGCGGTGGGCTGGGTACCCTGGCCAACTTTTGCGGCCCAGAGGCGGTGGAGCGGGTGTGCCAGGACGAGGCCCTGCTCCAGGATTTCGTGGATTTGTGCGAGCGGTTCGATCAGGAGGTGCTACCGGAGGGCCCTGGCACTCGGCAGCGGGCGGGGCTGATCGCAGTGGCAGTGCCGGCGTAAAGGAGGTCTTGATGACGAAAAAACCGTTCAACTGGCGTGAGTTTTTGATCCTATGGGCCGCCGGAGTCTGGGGGGTCATCGCCGTGTTGCCCTACACCCTGACCCTGCAGGCACCTTTAATTGAGCAGATGCCCACCTTGCCCGTGCCCCTGGCCGTGGTGATCGCTGTCCAGGTCGTTCAGAACGCGGTATTGGTGGCTATCGCTGTCGGCCTGGGATTGCTCCTGGCAAGGCAGACCGGCCTGGGCGCACCGCTCCTGGAGGCGCGCCTGGCTGGGGAATCTGTAAGCCAGCGGCTGCGGGCGCTGCTGGTGCCCTCCCTGCTGGCCGGCGCTGCGGCAGGCATAGCCATCGTCGTGCTCGATCTGCTGGTCTTCGCCCCTGGGATGCCGGCCGCCGCGTCTGCCGGGGAACATCCCCCCGCCTGGCAGGGCCTGCTGGCCTCTTTTTACGGCGGCATCACCGAGGAATTGTTCATGCGCCTCTTCTTGATGTCCCTGCTGGCCTGGCTGGTGGGTCTGGTGTGGCGAGAGGCCCCTGGCCGGCCAGCGGCCGGGGCTTTCTGGCTGGCCAACCTGGGCGCGGCCATCCTCTTCGGCTTGGGACACCTGCCGGCGACGGCGGCTCTGGTTCCCCTGACAAGCTTTGTGGTTCTTCGTGCCATCGTGCTGAACGGGATTGGGGGGATCGTCTTCGGACATCTGTACTGGCGGCGCGGGCTGGGAGCGGCCATGCTGGCCCACTTCGGCGCGGACATCGTGCTGCACGTGCTGACACCGCTGCTTCTGACGTTCATGGGGGTGTCGTGATGGACGTGGAAACCGAAAGGCAGCAACTGCTGGAGCAGATCCGCCAGCACGCTGATCCTGAGCACCAGGTGAGGATGAGCATGGTGGTCCCCACAGGACTCAAGGTGTACGGCCTGCGAGTGCCCCAGCTTCGGGACATAGCGCGCGCCTGGCAGCGTGCTCACAAGCAAATCACCTGCGAGGATCTGATGGTTTTAATGGAAGCGTTGTGGGATGGGAGGTCACGCGAGGAGCGGCTGTCGGTCACCTACTTGTTTGAACACTACAAGCAGTGTGCTCCAGGCCTGACCAGGGGGCACTTCGAGCGTTGGCGTCAGGAGCTTGACAACTGGGAGGTGACCGACGGACTGGGATGGGTGCTGGCCCACTGGCTGCTGGGGGATCCAGACACCAGGCTGGACTATCTAGGGGAGCTGATCGCTGACCAGGATGTGTGGAGTCGCCGCCTGGCGCTGGTGGCTACCACTTCGATAAACCGAGGGCACACGGGCTTCACCGTCCCCGACCTGACCCTGGAACTCGTTGATCGGGTCAAAGAAGAGCGGCATCCCATGATCACCAAGGCCGTATCCTGGGCGCTGCGGGAGATGGCAAAGACACACCCGGATCAGGTGGCCGCCTACCTGGAGACGAATCGTGAGGTTCTGGCCGCTCACGTCGTGCGCGAGGTGAACAACAAGCTGCGCACCGGGCTGAAGAGCGGCAAGGTTGATCGCTAGGAGGATGACCGATGCGTTTTGCCCTTTCCACAGGCTCACTCTACAACTATGGCCTGGACCGCGTCTTTGCCCTGGCCGCTGAGGCCGGCTTCGATGGCATCGAAGTGCTCGTTGATTCGCGATTCGATACCCGCCAGCCGGTCTACCTGCGGCGGCTGATGGAGCGGCACAGCCTGCCCATCCTGAGCGTCCACGCCCCCTTCCGCCCCAAGCGGCTGGCAGCCTGGCCCCGAACCCAACCTGAGAGCATCGCCGCTACAGCGGAGCTGGCCCGGGCCGTCGGCGCAGAGGTCATCGTCGTCCACCTGCCCTACGGGATAAACAGGGCTTACGCTCGCTGGCTGCGCCATGACCTGCGGGCCTGGCAGCAGGCCCACCCCGTTCCGGTGGTCGCCGTGGAGAACATGCCGCTAAAGTGGGTGCGCTGGTGGCCCTTTACGCCGCTGGAGATGTGGCGGATGAACCGCCTGGAGGAATGGGGGGCCTTCCCCCACTTGACCCTGGACACCACCCACCTGGGAACGAAGAGGCTGGATCCGCTGCTGGTCTACGAGCGCGTGCAGGATCGGGTGGTGCACGTGCACCTGTCCAACGCCCGCCGGGAGGGGAGGCGTGTCCGGGAACATCGCCGCTTAGAAGATGGCTTCCTGCCCCTGGATGTGCTCATCAGCCGGCTGGCCCAGGATGGCTACGCTGGTATTGCCACGGTGGAACTGCACCCCGATGCCCTGGAGGCGGAGGACGAGAAGAAGGTGCAGTTTCACCTGAGGCAGCAGATCGCTTTCTGCCGCCAGCACGGCCTGGCTGTCGCCCGCAAACCGCGCTGGCGGGCGGTGCTGCGCCAGATCGCCCGGCGGCTGGATGAGGAGCAGGTATCCTGCAAAGTCGTTGGCGGAGCTTCAGCCACGCTGCACGGCGTCCCGCTGCCGGTGAGAGACCTGGACATTGAGACGGACGCCGAGGACGCCTACCGCTTCCAGACCCTCTTTGCCGACCACGTCGTGGAGCCTGTGGCCCTGCGCGAGAACGAAGTCTACCGTTCCCACTTCGGCCGCTTTGACTTCGATGGGGTGGCCGTCGAGGTCATAGGTGACCTGCACCGACGGGAGGCTGGTGACTGGGTGCCCACAGCGGCCACGACGGAGACCACAGTGCACCTGGACGGTGTGCCCGTGCGAGTCTCCTGGCTGGAGGAGGAGGTGCTGGCCTACATCCGGCGGAGGCGGTTGGATCGGGCAGCCCAATGCCTACCCCACTGCGACCCCGACCGGCTGCTGGCGCTGCTGCGGGGGGAACAGGTTACGGGGGTGCTGTGAGAGGAGACGCGGCCATGAACCTTCTTCTAGCCCGACACGGTGAATCTGAGTGGATGGTTCGTGGTGATGAAGCTGGCTTCAATAGTCCTCTGACCGACAGGGGTCGCCAGCAAGCGCGCCTGCTGGGCCGCTGGCTGGCTGCCAACCACGAGATTGAGGCCGTCTACGCCAGCCCCCTCATGCGTGCCAGGGAGACGGCTGAGATCGTCGCGGCTGAGCTGGGCCTGCCAGTGAAGTTCGACCACGACCTTCGCGAGTTTGAGGCGCCTTACTGGGACGATAGCGATGATTACACCCCACCGTACATCAACGACCACGCTGCGCTCCCAGCCTACCTCGCCGAGAGCTACCTGCCCTTCAAAGCCCGAGTCCAAGAGGCGGCCCGCCGCATCCTGGAGGCCCATCCAAAAGACACGGTTTTGGTCGTAGCCCACGGCGGCACCGTGGGGACAATCATTCGGTGTGTGCTGGAGGTGCATAACTTTGGCGTTCAAACCGACCCCACCGGACTTCACCACCTGCGCTGGCTTGGCAGCCGATGGCTGGTCGAGTTCATGAACCGCCGCGAGCACCTGCTGGGAGAGATTTGAATGCGGGATGGGCGAGGCTGGCTGCGGGTGTGCCGCACTGGTCTGAAGAGCCGATGCTAGAGTGCATTGCGTCGCCCTGAGCTGAACCTCAGGGCTGAAACAACGAAGCCCTATGGGCTAATATCCAGCCCCGAAGGGGCTTTGTAGCCTGGGCCAAGGGCTTGAGCGGAGCGGAGTCCTTGGCGGACTGAGCTGAACCTCAGGGCTGAAACAACGAAGCCCCACGGGCTAAAATCCAGCCCCGAAGGGGCTTTGTAGCCTGAGCCAGGGGCTTGAGCGGAGCGGAGTCCCTGGCGGACGTCGCCTGAGAAGTCAATGCCTGTTTTGTGAAATCGCGCTAACTCCCCTCGTAGCGGCTGATGCTGAAGACGACGTAGTTGTACGGGATCAACTGGGTGGGATCGTCCTTGTTCACCACCCGGCCGTTGGCTGGATTGTAGATCCACTCGCTCCAGTCCCAGACGGTCTGAATAGTTTCGGGAATCTGGATGGCCAGGTACGACCCCTCGGCCAGGCGAGCGCGGGTGGGAATGTGGCTGAAGTCGAGACCCATGTAGAAATTCTGCACCGGCACGTTTTTGTTGCGACTGGCGATGGCCTTGGTCAACCCGAGGGCGGTTTCGGAGAATAGCCCGATGGCTGGCTGCACCGTGGATGCCAGCTTCAACCCCTCTTTGAACACGTCCGACTCCAGAAAGCCGAGGAAGGCTTCGTCGGCCTCGTTCCCCACGTTGACGGTGAAGCACTTGAAGGCCACGCCCTCGGCGCCCACGTTCAGCCCCACGAAGATGGGATAGCCCAGGATGGCGGCCTGCTCGCCCTCGCGCACCCTGTGGGTGGCGTTGAAGTGCAGGTGCTCCACCTTGCCCGGCACCTGGTTCTGGGCGTAGAAATCGAACAGCACCCGGTGCGTGCTGCCGCCCGGATAGTCCGCCACGCGCAGGCGGTCGAGGGTGATTTTGATGCGGGCGTTTTTTAGCCTGGCGTGCGCCTTGATGTTGCCCGCGTGCTGGATGGGTAGCAGGTCGCTGCCCGGCGGAGCCGGGGCCAGGTACCCAAAGGCGTGGGCCGTATGCTGCCAGGCTTTGTCTCCAAACGGCCACTTGAAGCCGCCCTTCCCAAACGCTGTGCCACGCTTCACTTTGCCTGGCGCGGCCTCCAGCGCCGTGGCAGCCTCCATCTCGTCCACCTCCCGCAGCTTGGCCGCCGCTTCCTGGGGCGGCAAGGCCCCCAACACCGGCAGGTCATCGAACCATGTGGATGTAGTCATACTATTCACCTCCTTGGGCTTGTAATAATCGCTCAATCTCCCCAATCAACCACTGCATCTTCTGTATCTCCTCCGCCGCGCGGTCGCCGTAAGTTTGGTAGTTGCGCAGGGCGGCGTGAGCGTACTCCCGCGCATCCGCCAGGCGGCCCACCTCGGCAAGGCCAACCGCGACACTGAAGCGGACTACAGCAGCATTGTAGAGATTCCCTGCTGCTTCAAGGTAACGGATGGCCTCGCGGTAGTGTGGCAGAGCGCGGTCCAGGTCGCCCGCTTCGGTGTAGATGACGCCCAGCTGGCTGTGCCACACCGCCAATTCGTCCACCGCGTTCGGGGGCAGCAACTCAAGCGCCTGATGGTAGAACCCCACGGCAGCGTTGAGGTGGCGTAGCAGTTCTTCATCTGGCTCGTTGGCCGCCCGCGCTTCCTTGAAGCGTTCGTAGGCCACCAGCCCCAGTTGGCCCACGTACTTGCTACGCTGCAGTTGATCGCGCTCATCAGTGAGTTCCAGGCTGCGCCGGTGCCAGCGCTCGGCCTGTGCCAGGTCGCGGATGGCGGGGAGGGTCAGATACGCAAGGCCAAGGTTGTAGGCAGCGGTAGCTTCGGCGGCTCGGTCGCCGATGCGGTGCATCAGGCTGACGGTTTCTTCATACGCTGCCACAAACTCTGGCTGCCCGAGTTCGCGCTGGATTCCCCCCAATTCGTGCAGCGAAACCGCCAATGACCGGATGGCATTGCGCTGCGCGCTGTTCAACGTTTCCGGCGGCACGGCCAAGGCAGGGGTGGCGCGTTGGCGGTCCCAGTCCACACAAGCCCGCTGCAGGCGCTCGGCCTCGGCCCACTGCCGCGCTTCTTTAGCGAGAAGCACGCGGTACTCGGTGACGAGGTTCCACTCCTCCTCCTGCCCTGGCAGCGGGCTGTCGGTGGCCGGGTCCACGAAGTCGGGCACAACCTCCTCCACTAGCCGCGCCCACTCCGCCCGGCGGCCGGTGTGGCCGTAGAGCATACGCAAGCCCTGCATGGTGCTGATGACACGATGCCACCAACCATGCCTGCGGGCAAGGCGTCGGGCGTGCAGCAGGTTGGCCTCTTCGGCGGTCAGCGCGGCGACTACGTCGCGGTTGCCGTCTATGTACTGCCTGGTGTAGTAGTTTCCCAAGTCGCCCATCGCTTCGACGAAGGCGCGGGCGGCCCTCACCCCCGGCCCCTCTCCCAACCCTGGGAGAGGGGAGGTCGCTCCCTCTCCCCCTTGGGGAGAGGGCTGGGGTGAGGGGTAGTACTGCTCAAACAGGCTCTTGAAGTACCACGGCAGGGCGGGGTGGATGGTGTAGTAGCCGCCGCCGTGGGCGGTGAGCAGGCCCACTTCGGCGGCGCGGTCGAGAAGAGCCATGCCTGCTTCGCGAGTCAGGCCGCGCAGTTCGGGCAAGGGAAAATCCTCGCCAGTCACGGTTTCTAATGCACCCATTTGACGCAACACGTCCACGTTCACAAAGCCCTGGAAGAAGTGCAGCAGGGCCAATTGTCTGCGCTCGTCTTCAGTGAAGGCGTGCTCAAAGCCGTAGCTCAGCGAAGCGCCCAGCGACCTGGCGCGGCCCTCGCTCTCTTCGTCCTCGAACGCAGCTTCCCCGGCGCGCAGTTGGGCCACAAAAGCCTCGATCTGCTCTTTGGTCGTCAGCCCGTCGCGCAGGGCCTGGCCCACCAGCACGGTGATGGTCAGCGGGTTGCCCTGGGTGAAGCGCAACAGCGGCCGCCAGTCCTCCACGTCGGCCAGTCTTCTACTGTGCTTTTCGGCCAGCGCGCGGGCCAACTGCACCCTCTCCTGCATGGGCATGGGCGGTATGGTAATCCGCCGGGGCAGGTCGCCCAGCCAACCGCGCTCGTCGCGGCGGGAGGCGAGCAGGAACCTGGCCTTTGTGCCCCGCGCGGCCCGCAAGAAGTCAGCCAGTTCACGCTGCTCGGCCGCGCTCCACGCCGAATCCGTGCCCGCCGGGAAGCCCGCCACCGGCTCCACGTTGTCCCAGATCCACAGCACCGGGACCTGCTCCATCACTTGCAGGGCTACCTGGCAACGCGCATCGTCGGGCAAGGCCAGCCAGTTGACGCCCGCCGCCTCCAGCGCCGGGCCAAACACCCGTTCGATCTGATCCAGCACCCGCGCCAGCGGCTTGTACTGCTCGAACGAGGTAAAGAGCACCGGGCCTTCCACGCCGCCGGTCAGCGCGTACCAGCGGGCGAACTCGGCGGCGGTGGCCGTCTTGCCGCTGCCGGCGTAGGCGTGCAGCAGGACGATGGGCTGGGTGTCGAAAGCCCGATCCAGGGCCAGCAGGGTTTCGTCCCGCCCATAAAAGCCCGCGTCCGGACTGGGTGGCAAGCTGGGGTCCAGCGCACCGCGGGCGGGCGCAGCGTCGCCAGCCCCCAGCGTGATGTGTAGGGGCGAGGGTTCTCCTCGTCCCGGTTTGGGGAAGAGGGCGATGGGCGCGGCCTCGTACACCACCGGCACGGGCCAATCCTGCAGCGGGCGGGGGTCGTAAGCGATGGTGCGCAGCGGTTGGGCGTGCAGTTGCTTGCGGCCCAGCGTCACCGCCTCGCCCAGCGTGTGGCCCTGGGCCAGCGACGCATACAGGTTGGCCACGAACTGCGCGGCGGTGACCACGTAGACGTTGTAGCGCATGGCCACCACCCCGGCCACGCCCGCGTCCATCACCTCCTGGGCCAGCGAGCCAAAGGCGCGCACCTGGGAGTGGATATCGGTTGCCCCCACCCCCGGCCCCTCCCCCGAAATCAGGGGAGGGGAGTCAGGAGTTTCGGCGTGGGCCGAGCGGCAGGCGTTGAGTACCAGTACTGGGACGTCTGTGTCCGCCAGCAGCTTGCCCAATGCTGGCCCGTCCGCTAATTGCAGGTTCTCCTCCATCTGGGGGTTCTCAAACGCCAGGTAGCCGTGCGCTCCCGCACGGGGGCCGGAGAGCAGCAGCGGGGACAACTTCTTGAGTATTTCAGCCAACGCGCTCGGATCCAGCACTTCCTCGTACACGCCGTGCCCGTCAAAGTGAACGACGTGATAGGGCTGGCCCGCGTCTTTGGCCGCACGCAGGACGCGACTCAGTTGCTCAAACGTCGGGGGGCGCAGCACGTCCAGTTGAAAGGCTTCGCGCGCGCTGCCGCTTAGCCCCTTGATGAGGCGAGTAGCGACCGAGCGGAAGGGCACATCTTCGCCTCCGCCGGGGCGGCAGATGACGAGCAGGATGCGGATGGGGCCAGACTCGGTTTGGGGAAGCTGCGGAGGTTGCGCGGCCTGGGGTTGGGCGCGCACAAAGGCGCGAGCACGCAAGGCCAGCGGCGTGTCGGTCTTGGGGTCGCGGATCAGTTCCCAGGGGATAGCCGCTGCCTCCCGCACTGCGGTGATGATCTCGACGCGGGTGTCGTTCAGGCGGGTGCGCAGCGTGGCCCACAGGTCACGGGCGTCGTCGTCGGCGTGAAACACGGCCTTGAAGAGTTCCGTCCCGATCTCAGCCATGCGTGTCTCAATGCGCGCTGCGATTTTCGGCGCGGGGTCATGGGGACGTTCCAAGAAATCTTCGAGATACCAGCGCAGGTCTTCCTGCTCTTGGGCCGTGAGAGCGAACTGGACAGGGGCAGTGGCGGTCTGCCGGGGCAGGCCGTCGCCTTCGAGCGCGACCTGGACACGGTATTTATCCTGGCCTTCGGTGGTTTGGGTGAGGCGGAGAGTCAACATTGGGGCCCTCCTTGATGTGGGTGAAGAAAACTGCTCAAAATTCAGTGTGGCCTGGCGCAACGGTGCGTTCAGCTTGCGGTAACCATTCAGCCCAGTGTCATTGCGAGCAGTTTTTGCGAAGCAATCCCCATCGTCGTTGGGAGCAATAGTTGCGAAGCGATCTCCGAATTGGCGATTGGGGATTGCTTCGGCACAAAAAACCGTGCCTCGCAATGACACCTGAACGCTTACAGCGTACGCTTGAACCAATTATACCCGACTCCTCGAATCTGCGCAAGGTGACTTGACGAATCAGGGGCTTAGTGCTATCCTTTAGCTCATGGAATCGTGGGATGAACTGAACAACCAGATCGTGGCCTGTGAGGCCTGCCCCCGGCTGGTGGCCTACCGCCAAGAGGTGGCTCGTGCGAAACGGCGGGCCTTCCGGGACTGGGAATACTGGGGGCGTCCCGTGCCGGGCTTTGGTGATCGTGATGCGCAACTCTTGATTGTAGGTCTGGCGCCGGGAGCCCACGGGGCCAACCGCACGGGGCGCATGTTCACGGGCGATAGCTCAGGAGACACGTTGACCGCGGCTCTGTTTCGCGCCGGGTTCGCCAACCAGCCCACATCACAGCATCGAGACGATGGCCTGGAACTGCACGATGCCTTCCTCACCGCCGTGGTGCGGTGCGCCCCGCCCAAGAACCGGCCCACCCGTCAGGAGCAGATCAATTGCCGGGGCTACCTGGCCCGCGAGTTGGCTCTGCTTTCCTCGGTGCGGGTCGTGCTGACCCTGGGGCGCATCGCCTTTGAGGGCTACGTGAGGCTGCTGCGCGAGCGGGGCGAGGATGTGCCGCGTCTGTCCTTCCGCCACGGTGCTTGCTACGAGTTCGAGCCGCCTCTGCCCACCCTGATCGTTTCCTATCACCCCAGCCGCCAGAACACCCAGACGGGGCGTCTGACTGAGGCCATGCTGGACGAGGTCTTCGAGCAAGTCCGGGAGTTGCTAGTGAGTACCGAGTCAACGAGGTAACGGGGAACGAGTCGCCTGTTCCTCATCACTCGTTCCCCATTCCTCGTTATTCATTACTCATGCAGAGGGAGGTCACGAAATGACGGATTGGCAGAACGTACTGAATGACGACCCCATCCCCTGGCTGTTGGAGCCGGACCCGGAGAATCCCAGCGTGTGCTACTTTGCCCTGCGAGAACTGCTGGCCCGACCGGAGGGTGCTCCTGAGGTTCAAGCGGCCAGGGCCGCCATCATGACCACGGGGCCGGTGCCTGCCATTCTGGACGCTCAGTACCCCGACGGCTATTGGGTCAAGCCCGGCGGCGGCTATTCGCCCAAGTATCGGGGCACCGTCTGGCAGATCATCTTCCTGGCCGAGCTGGGAGCCGATCCATCTGATGAGCGAGTGCGGCGGGGCTGTGAGTATCTCCTGAGCCACTCCATCGCCGCTAACGGTGCCTTCTCGGCCCTCCAAAAGCCAGTGCCCAGTGGCTGCATACCCTGCTTGAACGGCAACCTGCTGTACGCTCTGCAGTGCCTGGGCTACGGAGACGATGCTCGCGTGCGAGCGGTTCTGGAATGGCTGGTGCAGGCCGTCACCGGCGAGGGGGGATTCCGCTACCTCAAGTCGGGCACTTGCGGGCCATGCTTTGCCTGTAGCGCCAACGAAGGGCAGCCCTGTGCCTGGGGTGCTAACAAGGCCATGAAAGCGCTGATCGCGGTTCCAGCGGGGCGGCGCACCCTGGCCGTGCAGCGCGCCCTCCAGGTCGGCACCGAGTTCCTCCTCAGCCGCGACCCGGCCGTGGCTGACTACCCCTACACCCAGCGGGTTAGCTCCACCTGGTTCAAGTTCGGCTTCCCGCTGACCTATTGGAGCGACGTTCTGGAGACGGCAGCCGTGCTGGTGGAACTGGGCTATGGCAACGACCCGCGGTTGGCCAATGCGCTCCAGCTCATCTTGAGCAAGCAGGACGCCCAGGGCCGCTGGAAGCTGGAGAACTCGCTCAACGGCAAGATGTGGGCCGACATTGAGGAGAAGGGAAAGCCCAGCAAGTGGGTCACCCTGCGCGCCTTGCGAGTCCTGAAACATGTTCTATGACGAGGAGGCACGAATATGAGACCGCAAGAAGCGCCGGATGACACATCGAGCGAAGAACTGCACTTCGACCCCATTGACTGGCAGCAACTCCAACTCCTGGCCCAACTCACGCCAGCCCAGCGCACCCTGGCCATGATCCGGGCCGCGGAGTTCGTCCGGGCTGGACTGCGGGGCACGTTGCGTCGGCGCTTCCCGGACCTGTCCGACGAAGAAATCAACATGAAGGTGCTGGCGCACCTGACACCGTTGCGAGGTTACAAATGACCGACATCCTTAAAACCGCAGCCTACGGCGGCGAGGGCTGGTCGCCACGTACAGCCTCCTTGCGCCAGGAGATCGGAGGGGTCTGGGGAGCGTGCGGTGTGGGAACGGAGTGGTCGCCGCTCAAGGCAGTCTTGCTCCACCGGCCTGGCCTGGAGCTGGAAGAACTGGCGGACCCGGACGCGGCTCAGATGTTAGCCCCGCTAAACGCGAGCCGGGCACGAGAACAACACGATGCCCTCACTCAGGCCTATTGGGATGCCGGCGTCACCGTGCACTACGTCGAACCAATCGGGACGCCACCTCCCAACCTGATGTTCGTCGCCGACCTGATGTTCATGACGCCGGAGGGGGCCATCGTGGGGCGACCAGCGTCCACTGTGCGGGCCGGCGAAGAGCGATTCGTCGCCCGGCGGCTGGCCGACCTGGGAGTGCCTATCCTGCGCAGCGTGCGCGGACGTGGAACCTTCGAGGGAGCGGACGCCCTCTGGATTGACCCACAGACGGCGCTGGTGGCGACGGGGCTGCGTACCAACGCCGAGGGCGCGGCGCAGGTGGCGAGCCTGCTGGGCGAGATGGGCATCGTCGTGATTCAGGTCGGGCTTCCCTACGGGGCGATGCATCTGATGGGGACGTTGCGTTTTGCCGACCGGGACCTGGCCATCGCCTGGCCGGGGCGCGTGCCTTATGCCGCCGTGAACGCGCTGCGGGCGCGCGGGTACACCGTTATCTTCATCCCGGACGCGGGGGAAGCAGGGCGTGGTATGTCGCTCAACTTTGTGACGCTAGGCCCCCGACGGATCCTGATGGCGGCTGGCAACCCCATCACCCGGGCGTTCTACGAGGAGGCCGGCATTGACTGTCGGGTGGTCGAGGTGGACGAGATCCTCAAGGCAGCCGGCGGCATCGGCTGCGCCACCGGCATCCTGGAGCGGGAGGCGGGCGAATGATCGGTGGCGTACGCGGTATTTCGTGACAAATTGGCCAAAACGTGGTAAACTTATGAGACCTAATCAGCACGGGAGTATAAGCGATGATCGAAGTCTATCCCAACCTGTTTGTCGGT
>Ga0315539_1000653_pt1 | contig 26000 bp, 21 predicted proteins | sample SalMarSW160150MG_FD_203097 | JGI IMG/M metagenome (GOLD analysis project Ga0315539, IMG submission 203097) | Salt marsh sediment microbial communities from the Plum Island Ecosystem LTER, Massachusetts, United States - Salt Marsh Sediment SW1601-150 ...
CTCCGGCGATTCGCTTGTCGCCGCCCGAACCCGTTGTTAAAAGATGTGCGGCTTCCTGGTTGTCGATTGTTCTGACGCCGTATCTTTCGAGCTGCTTCTGCAGAGATTCGCTCATAAATTTGCTGGTCTTTGGCCCTGCTGAGGTTGCCCTTTCGTAAGGGTCGTGGTCGGTCTTATAGCCGATGAATGTGCCGGAGGTATCCGTTGGGAAAGCAACTCCCACCTGCACTAAATGATAGAACTCACGAAGTGACCCGATTGCCTCGACAAGAGCCGTATCACCGTGGCAGCAGCCGGCGGCGGTCAAGCTCTTTGCAAATTCTTCGGCGCTATCGGCCACATCCGGGCTTGTGCCCATTTTATAATATGTCTGCTTGTCCGAGCCGCTCATCCTCGATGCGCCCAGGCCCAGCCCTGCGGTTATTACGACGATTCTGTCCTGCGGATGAGCAATTCCTTTTCGCTGCATAAATTCGGACAGGTGCACGGCGCAGTTCATCCCTGCGGCGCCCGAGCCGACAATCACCGTGTTGTAATGATGGAAAGTAACTTCTTTGTTCGCTATTTGTTTCGTTTCCACAATCCCGTTTCTCCTGTTTTAATTTTTTATTGAAGATTAAAATTTCTTCCGGTAATCTGACCTATCTGTTCGATGGAGCTTGTAGCGAAATCAATATCGGGGTATTTTTCTTTTCGCAGCTTATCTATCAGCCGTTTAATCTTAGTTAATTCCTCAGCCAAAAGGTCGTAATCCTGTTCATCGATAATTTTCTTCATAGTCGGTCTTTCAATCATACTAAACGAACCGCCCAGAACCAGAACGCCTGCATCAATATAATCGGGGATGTTGGCTGGATTTGTTCCGCCGGTTGGGACCAAGCTGATTGTCTTGTGTATGGCAGGGTCTATCGCCTTGACAAAGTCTGGGCCGCCAAGCTGTTTTGCCGGGAAGAGCTTGCAGAGATTTGCACCCTTGGAGAACTGGGTCAAAATTTCGTTCACACTGCCACAACCGGGTATCATTGGTATCCTGCCTGCATATTTCGCAAAGCTCTCATCACAGAAATTGGCGGCAGAAACCAGATAGCATGCGCCTGCCTGTGCAACCTCTTCGACCGAGGGCAGCGGGTCCTGCGGATGGCTCTTGTTATAGACGTCAAGCATCGCCGATGAATCGACCAGGCTCGCCATTCCTGCTGCGAAGTCGGGTAGCTTTCTGCGCAGCCGGGACAGCTTCTCCAAGGGTTTGCTTATCCGGCAGGTTACCTCCATATTGTTGACGCCGGCTTTGATAAGCGCCTGGGCCGTCTTGACAATGTCGAGCTTATCCTGATTGAAGACAAGTATAAAGCCGTCTTGCAACAGCGTCGTGATTGTCTTTTTAATATCCATATTTAATGACTCCCAAAATTCGAAATTTGAATATCTAAATCCGAAACAAGTCCAAATGACAAAAATCCCCAATTCCAAACCTTTTGGACATTTTAAAATTCGAATTTTGATATTGTTTCGAATTTAGAATTTGGTGCTTCTTATTTAAAATTCACAGTCTCCTTAAATGGAATCCGCCATCGACGTTAATAATCTGGCCGGTTGAAAAGTCCAGCCGGCCCTCGGCAATTGCCCCGACTGCCTTTGCGATGTCTTCCGGCTGGCCCCATCTTTTAATAGGAGTAAGTCCCTCGGCTATCAGCTTGTCGTATTTATCTTTGACAACGCTGGTCATATCGGTTGCTATGATGCCGGGCCTGATTTCAAATACTCCAATACCATATTCAGCTAACCTGTCCGCATAAAGTTTCGTCATCATAGTGACGCCCGCCTTGCTCACGCAGTATTCTCCGCGTCCGGTCGAGCTGGTATATGCCGACATTGAGCCGGTATTTACGATTCTAAAGCTGCGGTCGCCGTGCTGCTTTTGCTGCTCAATCATCCAGTTGGCCACCATTTGAGTCAGAAAATAGGGGCCTTTGAGATTTATGCTCATCACCCTGTCGAAGCTTTCCTCTGTCGCTTCGAGGAGGTCCAGCCGTTTCAAAGGAGCAACGCCCGCATTATTTACGAGCATATCGCATCTGCCGAATTTGCTTTTGGCTAAAGACACGAGTGCATTTCGGTCCTCAACACTGCTGACATCGCCGCTCAGGGCTTCACACTGTGCCCCTGACTGCTTGATTTCCTTTTGCGTTTGCGATGCTCTTGATTCATCGGGTTTGCCATCTGCGGTAAAATCAAAATGGTTGATAACGAGGTCGTAGCCGAGCGAAGCCAGCTCTTTTGCAATTGCTTTTCCGATACCGCGGCTTGCGCCGGTAACGATTGCTAATGGTCTTTCCGACATTTCAGAATCCTTTCTTTGTTTATTGTTTCAGGAATTTATCTATTTCCTTTGCGGCCTTCATTCCATCTGCAACCGCTGCAACTACGGTCGATGGCCCTCGGACGAGGTCGCCGCCGGCAAAGACGCCCTGCCGCGATGTTGCCAGTGAGTTTTTCTTTGTCTTGATAAGGCCTTTTTTCAGTTCCACACCGGGCAGAATTTCGCTGATTTGGTCCGGCGACTTCTGGCCTATTGCTTCCACAACAATATCCATATCGAGGTTATAAGCGCTTGATTCTATAAGCTGCGGCCTGCGTCTGCCCGACTCATCCGGCTCGCCCAATCTGGTCGGACACACCCGAATACCTGTCAGTTTTCCATTCTTGCAGTTGACGTCCAGCAATTGCGTCAGTATAAGAAAATGAATACCTTCGTTCAAGGCCTGGTCGCGTTCGTTTTTCGAGGCAGGCATCTCTTCGAAAGACCGGCGATATACGATGTAAACATCCCTGGCCCCAAGCTGTTTTGCAGTTACCGCAACATCGATAGCGGTATTTCCGCCGCCTGCTACGGCGACTCTTTTTCCTTTAACGTCCGGTTCGCCTGTTTTTTTTGCCTTCAAAAGAAAATCCAGCGCATTCCATAACCCGTCAACTTCCCTGTTAATAATGCTGACCGAATTTGCCAGGCCGATGCTGATAAAGGCGGCATCGAAGCCATCAGCCATAATCGTATCGAGATTTAAGCCGGCATCTAATTTTTTGCCGAGCTTCTTTATGAATCTGTCCGAAGTGACGTCTTCGAATACGGCTGTAATTTCATTTTTTAATGCAGCGCCCTGTCTTTGCGATGGTATGGCCGATTCTATCATCCCGCCGAATTCGCTGGCACTGTCGAAGACAGTTACCGTGTAGCCGGCCTCAAGCAATGTTGCCGAACAGGCAAGACCTGCAGGCCCGGCACCAATCACGGCTACTTTTTTGCCGGTCGATTCTTGTGGTATCCTTAACTTCGACCAGCCGTTTTTGTTGGCGGTCGAGGCGAGGTATCTTTGTATAGCAGCAATCGGCAAAGGCCCGTCGCCGATGAATCCCTGCAGACAATTGCCTTCGCATTGCTGCTCGACCGGACACAGCCACCCACAGACCTCGCCGAATATATTGGACTGCCTCAGCACTTCGTATGCCTGTTGTTCTTTGCCGTCTAAAAAAAGATTTATGAATTTCGGTATGTCAACACCTGCCGGGCAGGCCAATTGGCACGTTGGTTCCTGGCAGGTCCGACAGGCCTTTGCAAGACGGAGGAGATTGTCCCTGTCGCTCATCCTGCCGTGTTTGAATATAGGCCCGTAAACTTTGTTGTCTCGCACGACACAGCCGGTCATTCCGGCGTCGCGCATTATTTGCGTGCACCCGCTGCAGGCCACGCATACTTTTTCCGGAAACATTCTGCCTTTGGTGATAATGTCCTTTGCGAAGTCCGGATACGCAAAGGCCATCCTGCCGGCGCCGATTAGTGTAATCAGACCGTTGGCTTTATTTGCCGCAGCTACGTTAGCAAACAACGTCCTAAGCCAGCTATAGCCGGTGCCGACAAATGCAATATCAGGAAATTCCTTTTGAATTTCTCCAGCCAGCGTGATGAGCCGGTGGACACCGACGAGCGGATGTTCCGGCTCCTCGTATCCGCCGACAATTGGTTCATTGAAGGGCCTGCCTACGTGCGGGTTGTAATACGGATTTGCTATGGTGATGTTAATCAGCTTCACGCCGCGCTGTTGCAAAAGAGCGATGAGCTTTTTCGGCTCTGTCAGGTCCGGCTTGGTGTAATCGGTCTTATCGACCGCCCAGCCGAACGGATAAGGTATTGCATCGTAAATGCCCAATCGGGTTGTTATCGTTTTATCTTCGCCGAACCGGCTGCGGATTTTGTCGATAACCTCGAGCAGAAACCTGGTGCGGTTTTCAAATGAGCCGCCGTATTTGCCTTTTCTCTGGTGGCAGGCGAACAGCTCGTTAATTAAATAGCCGTGGCAGGATTTTATATCGACCGCATCGAAGCCGACTTCAAATGCAATTCGGGCAGCCGTGACATATGACTCCTGAAGTTTATCGAGGTATTCATCTGTAACTATTGGCTGGTCTTTTGGTATTTTGCTGTTTGATTTCGGATTAGGAGTTTTTTGCGGAACCATTGCATCGCGGTACCGGTCGCGCTGGACAATCATCGGCTGGGCGACGCCTTCGGGCTTGCTGTATCGTCCTGAATGGGTGAGCTGAGCGACGAGGACAGGTCTGTGCTCTTTGCCCATACTCGCAGCGGCAGCTTCTCGCATCATTTTGAGCATCGCTGCAAAGCTGCTTTTGTTGTCTTCGTTGAGCCAGAGCTGTCGTGGGTTGGCTCTGCCCTCCGGGACGACCGCCGTTGCCTCGCCCCAGATTAGCCCTGCCCCGCCTGCAGCGAATCTTTGATATCGCCGCAGCGTCAGTTTGCCGGGCCGGCCCTCGGAGTCGCCGTCACAGCCCTCCATAGGATGAACTGCGAGTGAATTGCCGATTGTAAGTTTGCCGGCCTGGACGGTTTTTTTCAGGATGCTCGTATCTTCTATGGCATCGATACTGACACCGAGCTGCTCGCATAACTGCTTCAAATCCTCGATTGTGCTTAGCTCAAATTCCCACATTTTTGAATCTCGATTAGGGCTTATTATTTCTCAGACTGTAATTTTTCTTTGAGGAACTTTGCCGTATAGCTTTTCTTGTTTTTGATAATTTCTTCAGGTGCTCCTGCGACAACCACGCTGCCGCCGGCATCGCCGCCTTCGGGGCCGAGGTCTATTATATAGTCGGCCATCTTGATGACGTCAAGGTTATGCTCGATTACAACAACAGTATTACCGAAATCAGTCAGCCGCTGCAAGACATTTAAGAGGTTGTGAATATCGGCAAAGTGCAGCCCCGTTGTCGGCTCATCGAGCAGATATAAAGTGTGCCCTGTGGCTGCCTTGCCCAGCTCTGCGGAAAGTTTTACCCGCTGGGATTCACCGCCGGAAAGCGTCGTTGAGGACTGGCCTAACTGCATATAACCCATACCAACATCGTTCAAGGTCTGCAGGATTCTGGTTATCTTCGGGAAGTTCTTGAAGAAATCAAGCGACTCGGCAATCCTCATATCGAGCACATCGGCGATATTTTTGCCCTTGTAAGTAACCTGAAGCGTCTCCGGATTATATCTTTTACCTTTGCAGTTCTGACAGGTTACGTAGATATCCGGCAAAAAGTGCATTTCAATCTTTTTGGTTCCCTGCCCCCGGCAATGCTCACAGCGTCCGCCTTTGACGTTGAAGCTGAATCGCCCTGCCTTATAACCGCGAATCTTTGCCTCACGCGTCATACTGAACAGCTTTCTTATGAGGTCGAAGACGCCGGTATATGTAGCCGGATTGCTGCGCGGCGTCTTGCCGATTGGCGACTGGTCTATCTCTATGACCTTATCTATCTGCGAATCACCGTAAATAGTCTTATGCCTGCCTGGCTTGTCGCGGGAGCCGTATAACCGGCGTCTGCAGGCCGGTAATAAAATCTGGCTGACTAAACTGCTCTTGCCGGAGCCCGAAACGCCCGTCACACAGCTAAACACACCAAGCGGAAACTTCACGTCGATATTTTTGAGATTGTTCTCGCAGGCCTCTTTGACCTCGATGCATCTTCTCAGGTCATATTTGCGTCGGCAGGTCGGCAGCTCTATCCTCTTTCTGCCGCTGAGATATTCGCCTGTCAGCGATTTTCTGCAGCGTTTCACGGCCTCGAAACTGCCCTGGACGACAACTTCGCCGCCGTTGGCACCTGCAGCCGGGCCGATATCGATAATATGGTCTGCGCTTTTGATAATGTCTTCGTCGTGCTCGACAACAATGACCGTATTGCCGAGCCGGCTGAGCCGCTGCAGTATCCCCAGCAGTCGGTTATTGTCCCGCTTATGCAGGCCTATTGTCGGCTCATCAAGCACATAACAAACCCCGACCAGCCCGCTGCCGACCTGTGTTGCAAGTCGAATCCGCTGGGCCTCGCCGCCTGCCAGGGTGCCGCTTCTGCGGTCGAGCGTCAGATACTCAAGTCCGACATCAACCATAAACTTCAGCCGGGCCTTTATTTCCTTTAATACCTGTGCGGCTATCAGGGTTTTTTCTTTGTCCAGTTTAAGTTTATTGAAAAATTCCTGTGCCTTTTCGATGGAAAGTTTTGTTAATTCGTGTATGTTTTTGCCGTCTATGGTAACGGCGATTGCTTCCGGGCGGAGTCGTGCACCGCCGCAGCTGCGGCAGGGCTGCTCCGAGAGGTAGCCCGACAGCCGAAGCTTGACGTATTCGCTGTTGGTATTCTTCCATCGCCTGGCCAGGTTCGGGATGACACCTTCAAACCAGAAACCGTATTTTTCTTCGTCAGCGGGCGTTGAGCCATACATCAGTATCCTTCTTGGCTCCTTTGGTATCTGCTCAAATGGTATTGATTTGCTTATCCCTATCTTGCGGCAGAAGCGGTTGACGAGCCGGTTATAGAAGATGTTCATTCTCTTTCCGCCTTTGCGCCAGGCCTCGATGGCCCCGTGCTCCAGCGAGATACTTTTGTCCGGCACAATCAGCTCGGGGTCAAATTCGAGAATCGTCCCCAGCCCGTCGCAGCTTTTGCACGCGCCGTAGGGGCTGTTAAAGCTGAAAAGCCGAGGCGATAACTCTTCGAGCGATGCCTGCGGGTGCTTCGGACAGGCGAATTTCTCACTGTAGATAACCTCCTGCCATTTGCCGTCCGTGCCGCTGTTATCATTGTCCGCTTTCAGGGGAGACATCACCACCATCGGCTTCGCCGATAGGCGAGAAGGTGGGTCCGGCTCCTGTACCAGCACCAAAAGTATTCCGTCAGCCAGTTTCAGCGCCGTCTCCACCGAATCCGCCAGCCGGATGCGAACGCCTTCTTTGATAATCAATCTGTCAACGACCGCTGCAATATGGTGCTTTTTGTTCTTATCCAAAAGCGGGACGTTGCGCACATCGTAAATGGTCCCGTCAACTCGCACACGAACAAAACCTTCACGTTGTATCGCAGTGAAGATGTCTTTGTGCTCGCCTTTTTTGCCGCGAACCAGCGGCGCACAAATCTGGATTTTCGCGTCCTGCGGCCGAGCGAGAATCGATTCTACTATCTGTGAAGAATGCTGGCTGGTAATCTCTTTGCCGCATACCCAGCAGTGCGGCTGGCCGACGCGGGCAAAAAGCAGACGAAAATAATCATAAATCTCTGTGGTAGTGGCCACCGTCGAACGCGGATTACTGCTGGCGCTTCGCTGCTCTATGGCAATAGTAGGCGGCAGGCCTGTTATATCAGACACAGCCGGTTTTTGCATCTGCTCGAGAAACTGCCGGGCATAGGTACTGAGCGACTCGACATATTTTCTCCTGCCCTCGGCGTAAATGGTATCGAAGGCAAGTGAGCTTTTGCCGGAGCCGGAAATCCCCGTTATAACCACCAGCTTATCACGAGGAATGTCTATATCGATATTTTTCAGGTTGTGCTCGGCTGCACCTGTTATCCTGATAGCTTTTTCCGTCCGTTTGGCCATATTGCTTTACTGATGGAGTAGTGTAATTTCGTTAAATTCTGACAATAGCCCAAACTAATCATTGTAACAAGTCATCGCAAAAAGGTAAAATGTTTTTTGATAGTTCGAAGGTAGCCGATGCTCAATAACCTTAATAATCAATGAAAAAGCTGCATAACTGGAATTTGTCTTATTCTGAAGCGGTAGCCCTACAGAAACGCCTTGCCGGCAAGGTGCAGTTTACGCCGGTAAGCAAGCCGCCAAAATTAGTCGCGGGTCTGGATTGCGCTATAAGTAAGGATGGCCGGAGAATTATTGCCGCTGTTTTAGTGTTACGGGCGCCGTCGGCGGGACGAAGTGATTTTGAAATATTGGAAACGGCAAGCGCAGTTGAAAAGGTCGATTTTCCTTATATACCGGGTCTTTTGTCTTTTCGCGAGGCGCCTGTCTGCATCGCGGCGGTTGAAAAGCTAAAGAGCAAGCCGGATATATTTATGATTGACGGCCAGGGTGTCGCTCATCCACGTCGGCTCGGACTGGCGGCTCATCTGGGCCTGTTCTTCGACAGCCCCACCATCGGTTGTGCAAAAAGCAGATTAACAGGCCAGTTCGAAGAGCCGCCGCCGGGAAAAGGATCACATAGTTTATTGAAAGACAAAAATGAAGTTATTGGTGCGGTGGTTCGGACACGCACAAATGTTAAACCGGTTTTTGTTTCTGTTGGTAACAAGTGTTTGTTGGAAGATGCAATAAAAATCACGCTGGCCTGCACAACAAAATACCGAATTCCCGAGCCGACCCGCCTCGCACATAATACCGTTAGCAAGCTGAAGCTGAAAACTTAGTCCTGCACGACTTCAGCCGATTTTATTATCACCGGCTCAACAGGAACATCACGCATACCCATTCGCGCTGTTGTCATAACCTGTGCTATCGCATCCACGATATCCATACCTTCGATTACTTTTCCGAACACCGCATAGCCGGGATTTTGGTTCTCAACATAATTTAGAGGGTCGTTGTTTCTGTGATTGATGAAGAATTGTGAAGTTGCGCTGTGCGGGTCGTTTGTTCTGGCCATTGCGACGGTGCCTCGGTCGTTTTTCAGGCCGTTGCCGGCCTCGTTTGTTATTGGAGCGTGCGTCTCTTTTCGCTTCATCTGCTCTGTGAACCCGCCGCCCTGTATCATAAAATTCGATATGACTCTGTGAAATATCGTTCCGTCATAAAAACCTTCTTCCACATACGTGAGAAAATTCTTTACTGTAGCAGGCGCTGCTTCTTCATTGAGCTCGATAACGAGAGCGCCCATGCTTGTTTGCAATTTTACCATTTTCGCCTGCCTGCTTTCCTTTTTTGTTTCGTTGATTTCTTCTTTCGCCTGTTTGTTTTGCATTTCCTGTTTTTCTTTACATCCAAAGCTCAGTATAACAGCCGTGCATAACGTGAATATCCGGAATTTGCTGCCGCTCATAAAATTTGCCTTTCGTATCTATATTATTGTAAACAGAGTATGTATTATTTCATTGGGTCGTCTGTTGCGTAGTGTATGCTATTTCATCCTTCCATTTGTGCTTTTTGACGGATTTTAGAATCATATCGGCGCATTGAAGTGCTGCCAGGCCCTGCTCGGCACTGACCTCCGGCAGCAGTGTTCTATCCGTAACGGCCGCCAGAAAAGCCTCCTGCTGCAAACGGATTGGCTCCTTATCGTCTATTTCAAGCTGCTCGATGTGTAATAAATCCGGCCAGTTCATCATTGTCAGGTCAAGTTCGCCTTTTGCTCTTTGTTCTTTTATCCACTTAAGAACATTAACATTCGGGTCGGCCTTTATGATAATGCCGCTCTTTTTGAAATAATCCACGCTCAAATACGCCTGCCTGCTGAACACCCTGACCTTCCTTTCGGTTTTCAGTGCCAGCCGGGACGCCGTAATATTTGCGATACATCCGTTGTCAAAAATAATCCTTGCATTGCAGATGTCTTCATTTTCTTCAACGACACTAACGCCTACCGCGTCTATTTTCCTGATTTTGCTCGCAGCCAGAGAAAGAATAATATCTATATCGTGAATCATAACATCCAGCACAACTCCGACGTCGGTCGAACGGAAGGGATACGGGCTGATGCGCATGGCTTCTATAAACTTCGGCTCGATATTGAGACGTTTCATCGCCTGCACAACCGGATTGCACCGCTCGGAATGGCCCACGGCTACAAGGCAATTATTTTTCTTCGCAAGGGAAACGATTTTTCTGCCGTTTTTTACATTGGCAGCTAACGGCTTTTCTATCATTACTGCAATATTGTTTTTGATAAAGATTTTTGCCAGCTCCAGATGTGTTACCGTCGGCGTCGCTATGGTTACTGCATCGACCTTGTCCAGGATATCCTCACAACGGGTTGCGGCCAGGCAGTGGTGCTGTTCAGCCAGCTTCTGTGCCTTGTTTTCTACGATGTCAACTACGGCAACAAGCTCGCACTGCGGCAAGCTGCCATAGACATTAGCGTGTATCGAACCCATTTTGCCTGCGCCGACAACAGCGGTTCTTATCTTGTCCATTGGTTATCTTTCGTTGGTTAAAGAGAATATTTCTTTTTAATGTCTGAACTTTTCGAGGTATCTGCCATACCGATGCTCGCTGCTTCTCGTTATCATATCAATCATAGCCCGAACATTTTCATCGAGTTCGTTTTCTGCCGTCAGATATCCCCCTGCGGATTGTGCCAGGGCTTTTGCATTCCCCAGCAGTGTTCCGCCCTGGCGATAGAGTGTTTTGTATGCCTGGTATATATTTTCTTGTTGCCGCTGGCTCAGTCCTGCTCGTTTCATGCCTCGTTTGTTAACACCCCGGACCTTTGGCGGATAATGTCCGCTGACGATGAGAAAAGGCGGAACGTCCTTGTTAATTCCGGCAAATCCCGCGGCATAGCACCACTTGCCGAGAGTAACAAACTGGTGCAGCAGAACCATACCGCTTAGCCAGACACCGGTTTCGATTCGGCAGTGTCCGCTTATCTGCGAATAGTTACTCATAATAATCTTATCTTCAAGAGTGCAGTCGTGCCCGATATGCACGCCTATCATAAGGAGGTTGTCATTTCCTACTTTTGTAAATCTGCCTTGATAAATGCTCGTGTGGATTGTTACCTGCTCACGGAAGATATTATTATCGCCTATCACAAGTCCGCCAATCGGGTCATTCGAATTTAAACCCAAAAGCTGTGGACTGCCGCCTATTACACAATTGGCAAAAAAGTGGTTGTTGTTCCCGATAATGACGTTTTGGTTAATCACGACGTTGGCTTCAAGAGTTGTGCCGGCCCCGATGGAAACCCCGCTGTCAATAACACAGTTTGGACCGATTGTAATATCATCAGCCAGCTGGGCATCCTCGTGTATCACTGCGCTGGGATGTATCTTAAGCATTTTCGTATTGCAGTCTTTCATTTTTGTTCCTCAGGATTTTCAATTGTGCATTACGCCTTATCATCGTCAACAAGCATAAATTTTATTTGCGCCTCGGCGACAACCGTTGGGCCGACTATTGCCTTGCACCGGCATTGGGCGGTTCTTTTGCGAAGCCGTATCGTCTCGGAGGTGAGGATAAGCTGGTCGCCGGGAACGACGGATTTGCGCAATTTTACGTTGTCCATACTCAACAGGACGGCGAGTTTGCCGGTGTGTTCCAAACGCTGTGCAAACAACAGGCCCGAAACTTGGGCCATCGCTTCAACGATGAGGACACCGGGCATAATGGGCGTGCCCGGGAAATGGCCTTGGAAAAACTGCTCATTGAAGCTTACGTTTTTTATGGCCTTTATTCGGGTGTCGCCGTCGATTTCAATTACCTTGTCCACTAACAGAAACGGGTATCTGTGCGGCAGAATCTTTGCAATCTGCCGAATATCTAAAAGCGCATCGGTGCCGTATGCCTGTATTCGTTCCTGCTGCTCGGCCGCCTCATACAATCTTCTCGCAAGCTGCTGGTTCAGCGTATGGCCGCTTTTATAAGCCACGATTCTGCCTTTGATGGCCCTGCCGACCAGTGCAAGGTCTCCGATTAAATCAACAATCTTATGCCTTGCACATTCGTTGGGAAATCTGTAGCTGTTCTTGATGGGGCCGTCCGAGTTGATAACAAGAATATCGCGGGGGCTGATGTGCGTTCCCACGCCGCGGGCTTGGAACTGCTTTGCCTCGGCCTCGAGCAAAAATGTTCGAGCCGGCGCCAGATGCTTTTCAAAGCTCTCCGGTGTAAGCCGATAACTGAAAATCTGTCTGCCGATTCCGGTATGGCCGCTATAATCCAGGTCGTAGGTGATATTTAATCCGTCGTCCGCATACGGAAGGGCATATATCGAGGCGTCGCCGACAACAATGCTGACCGGCTCTCTGATTATAAATTCTTTTCGGTCTGCCTGCTGCTCATTTATCCCTGCGCGTTTGAGGACCTTGAAATACACAGAACTGCTGCAATCAGGCGCCGGAAGCTCCGGGCCGCTGACTTCCACAACCAGATTGTCAATCTCCATTGCTGCTATGGCAGCCAAGCAATGCTCAACAGTTTCAATGCTGATGGAACCTTTCTTTATCGTTGTGCGCCGGCTCCGCTCGGCAAGATTGGGCACAACTGCGCTTATCCTGACCGCATCGGGCACATCAGTACGGATGAAAACCACGCCGGAATTAACAGCAGCCGGGCGAAAAGTAACATTTGCCTCCTGACCGCTGAACAGGCCTATGCCATTGAGTTTGCATTCGGTTTTTATTGTTTTTTGCGGCTTCATAATAGTGAGTCAGGAGCATTTACGATTTACGATTTTTGATTTCCGATTTGCAATTGGCAATCGGCAATCGTAAATCGGAAATCCCAGTCGCTATTTGTCCTTTTCAAGTTCTTCTATTCTATTGACCATCTGCTTGAACTGCTCAGCCATTTTCGGCAGACGCATCAGCGAGCTGACTATTCTGAATGCTTTTCTCTTGTCAATCGCAGGTGTCCAGGCTACCTGCCGGCCGGCTTCGATGTTATTTGCAACACCGGCCTGGGCACTTATCATTGTGCCGTCTCCTATCTCGATATTATCTGCCAGGCCGACTTGGCCGCCTAAAACCACACCGTCGCCTAGCTTGCAGCTGCCGGAAATACCGACCTGGCCGGCTATCAAACAGCATTTGCCAATCACCACGTTATGAGCGATTTGCACGAGGTTGTCTATCTTTGTGCCGGCCCCGATTATAGTATTGCCGAACTTCGCCCTGTCGATGCAGCAGTTGGCGCCTATCTCCACAAAATCTTCAATCACCACTCCGCCATTGTGCGGAATGAGTTTATGAGTGCCGTCGATAAACGAATAACCAAAGCCGGTCGAGCCGATGGTGCTGTTTGCCTGGATGATGACATTGTTGCCTATTTGGCAGTTATGGTGGATGACGACATTGCTGTCAAGTTGGCAGTTTTTGCCGATTTTTGTATTCTCGCCTATTTTGCAGCCGCTGCCGATTATGCTGTTCTCGCCTATCTCGACATTGTCATCGATTACGGCATTTGGCTCGATGGATATGTCCTCAGCCAGTTTGACATTCTTTCCGAGCCTTGCGCTCGGGTCAATTTCTCTTGTCGGCTTTTTCAATTCGGGCGCAAAGATGTTCAATACCTCTATCAAGGCAGTATCAACATTTTTGACAATTAGCTGAGCCCCGTTGTAACCCTCGATGCTCTTTTGCACAATAGCCGCCGCTGCCCGCGATTTTATGAGGGCCGCTATGTGTTTGTCGCTTTTGACAAACGTGATGTCATTCTCGCCGGCTGCCTCTACAGGACCGATGGCGCTTATCTTCCCTTGGGCCTGGCCGCCTGTGTTAACCAGCTCGGCGCCGAGGCGCTTAGCTAACTGTTCAACCGTCAGTTTCATTTTAATTTAATCACCGAGTTCACAAAATTTATGCTGCGAAGTTATCAGGGCACGATGTAAAGTCAAAAATCCGGCATTGAGAGTGTCCAATTCTGATTTCTGTATTTTTTCCTGTTTTGCTTTCGGAGTCGTTTTTCTATTTGGCATCGAGTTTGTTTGTTACATCATCGGTGATATCCGGACACCCGTCGCTATACAGCAGTTTGTGCGTGCTCAAAGTCAGCATAAGCTCATCGGTGCTCATTGCGGGAAACTCGACCTCGCCCTTTTCGAGGACCAGGTCGAAACCTTTTGCTTCAGCCAGTTCACGCGTTATCTGCAAAACTTCTTTATAAAGGTTTTCGGTCCATTGCTGGTCTTTTGCCATTCGCTGCTGGCTGTTGAACTGTCGGCTGGCTTCGAGTTGTGCCTGTTTTTCCAGCACTTCCTTGACCTGTGCCAGATAGTCGCTGCTGCCGGATTTCAGCGCTCTAATCCCGATTTTCTGGGTTTCGATTTCATTTTGAAGCTTCTTTTCTTCCGCTTCCCACCTGGCCTGCTCAGAAAGGGCATCAGCCCTGTAGCTTGCGTTTCTCTTGCAATCGCGAAAGACCTTGCGAATATTGACAACGCCAATCTTAACGGCGGTTTTCTCCTCCTTCGGCTCACCCTGGGTAGGGCCAAAGCAAATAAACAAAACAACTGCTATCATCAGGCAGCTTATGACCATCGCTTTAGTTTTCATAAATTATCCTTTCCATTTATGCTCTGATTGACGACGTACCACAGCCATCTTGGCTGTGGTATCACGGGCTTCCAGCCCGTGATATCCTGAACAGCGGCTCAAAACAGTGCCCCAACGGAGAAGCTGAAGACCCGTGTATCATCTTCGCTGTCTTTCATAAACGGCGTAGCAAGCTCGAACCTCATAGGCACAGGCCCGAACCACTGCGGTATCATTATCTGGACGCCGATTCCCACGGATGCACGGACACCGCCGGTGTCAATCGCACCGCCGTCAACGAAAAACAGCGCCGCAAAATCCTGGCTTGTTATAGGCACACTCACCTCGGTGCTGCCGAGGATTATCCATTCGCTTCCGATTGGGTCTTTCCGTTCTGGATTGGCGACACCCGTCTGAAGACCTCTTTTACTGACGCCTCGATAATCAAAACCCCTTATGCCGTAATAACCGGTGCCGCCGCCGTAAAACCTCTCGAAAGGCGGCGCACTGCCTACCGTTGTTGCCGCGAGAAGCTTGGTGGCCAGGATGGTCTTTTGCTCGGCCAGGTCCGTATGGATAGTGTTGTATCGCCTGTAAACTCCGCTCAAGATGCCGAAATTGTGGTCGCCAGCGACCTGTTCGTAGCTGGCACCAAAATTATAGCCGCTGCTTGGATTAAATCTGTCGTCGGTTAAGTCCCTTCCGACGCCGAGCCGGACTCCCATAAGTGAGTTACTGCCCTTGACCTTTGTAATTTCTGTTGGGGCGTCGGTATCAATATCGTCAACATCGACATTTTCACATCGGACGCTGATGCTTCTTCTCCAGTCGTTTTTATATCGTTTTTCGAGCGACACATATCCTTTTGTTCTTCCCTCATCGTAACTTTCTCTATACCTCATCCAGCTCGAGCCGGCTACTTCGAGCGAGGTTGGTTTGTTGTGGAAATACGGCTCGGTGAACGATATTGAATATTCGCTGACCTCGGTTCCGGGTGACAGAGAGATTCTCAGGGTCTGGCCTGCGCCTTTGAATCCCTTTCCCGTGATAAAATCTTTGAAGCTTTTCGGCCAGTCGGTGATATCGAAATTCCTTTGTTGATATACGAACTGTCCTACGACATCGGCGTCGCTGGATACTCCGCCGCCTACCATTATTGCGCCGGTCTGTCCTTCTTTTATGTTTACATAAGTATCCTGAACGAGCACATCCGGCTCATCCGGGTCGTATGTATATGGTTCGCTGACAGGCCTGATAGCTACCTCCTCGGCCATAACCATCGCTCTGACCTCTCTCTCCAGTTTTCCGTCGCCTTCTTTAGGTGCGATATCGGCGTTGTAGAACTGCCCCGGTATAAAGTCATACTCGTCAAGCACCCGACGGACGACTTTGTCCTGTGTCTGCTGGTTGCCGGTTATATCGATTCGCCCGATTCGAAACTGCCTGCCCTCGCTGACATCGAACTCGATGTTGACAACATCGGCGGCGGTGACATATGCAGGTCTTTGCTCGACCTTCGCATTGATATAACCGCGTTCGCGATAAATTTTTCTCATCTTCCCGGCATGCAGCTCAGCTGCTCGTCTTCGGTAAACATCGCCCTGCCGCAGCTTAAATTCCTCCAGCAGGGTCTCGCCGTCGATGCGCTGGTTGCCGGCGAGGATGATTTTGTTGACGGTGTAAACCGGCCCTTCATCGATGGTGAAGGTGATATGGACATTTTTGTTGTCGTCGGAGAACCGCAGCAGCTTATTTACACTGACGTTCAGATAACCCTCATCATAATAGGCGATTTTGAGCTTCTCTACATCTTCAGCCAGTGCTTCCTCGTTGTAGTAACACGGCCTGACGAGCCATTTCCTGGTTTTTGCTGTTACGACTTTTGTCAGCGAGCGTGTTTTGATATTCTTGTTACCGCTGAATTTAATCGATGCGATTTTAATCCTCGGCCCCTCATTGATGGCGTAGAATACTTCGCCCCTGTTTAGCTTGTTGCTGTCCAGCAGAACTTCGACAAAGGGAAAACCATTGTTTCGATAGAATTCAATCAGGGTCGTTCTGTATGCTTCAGCCAGGACTGGGTCGATGTAGTCGCCTCTTTTGAAGCCCAGTTTCTTTTCCAGTGTCTTGCTTTTATAAGCGTTGTTGCCGGTAAAATCTATCGACCGGATGATTTCCCTTTTACCGGAGGTTGCGGCAATCCTTTCCATCCTTTCTTTGTCGATAGCGGGCTGCTGTTGCGCACAACCTGCCCCTGTGCTCACAAGCGCAATCGATATAACAGCAATCAGAACAAAAGCAGGCAGCGAAACTGCCTGGCAATGGTCAGGACTCTGGTTTAACTGCATATTTATACCTTTAGAAATTTTGCATTCCCCCTGTTAGAACGGCACAGCTTGCTCTTCTGCGAAGGAGGCGTTTTCGAACCGTGTATATTTCTCTCTGAATACAAGCGATACGGCACCGGTCGGGCCGTTACGCTGCTTGGCTACTATCAGCTCGGCCTTATTGTCCTGGACGTAATCTTCTTCGCCGCGATGGTAGTAATCTTCGCGGTGCAGCAAGATTACAACATCGGCGTCCTGCTCGATACTGCCGCTTTCGCGCAGGTCGCTCATTCTCGGCCTGTGGCCCTCCCTGCCCTCCGGCGACCGGTTTAACTGGCTCATAACGACAACCGGGATGTTCAGCTCCCTCGCCAGGGACTTGATATATCTTGAAATTGTCGTGATTTCCTGCTGGCGCGATTCCACCCTAATTCCCATATGCATCAACTGCAGATAATCCACGAAAATGACACGGATATTATATAAGCTTTTCAGCCTTCTTGCCTTGGCCCGAAGCTCGAGCGGCGTCATTGTCGATGTGTCGTCAATATAAATCGGCGCATCATATATCTCGCCGCAGACATCCTTTAGCTGCTCCTTGTTGTCGGTATCGAGCATTCCCTTTCGGACCTTCTGGCTGTCAAAGCCGCCTATACTGCACAAAAATCTCTCGGCAAGCTGCTGCTGGCCCATCTCCAGCGAGAATATGGCCACCGGAATTTTCTCCTGCACGCCGATATGCTCAGCCATATTCAGCGCGAGGGCCGTCTTTCCCATACTTGGTCTTCCCGCTACGACAACCATCTCTCCGTTTTGCAGGCCACAGGTTAAATCATCAAGCTCATAGTAACCCGTCGCCAGGCCGGTGACTAATTTGCCGTCGCGTTTTTCAATAAGCTCGTAGGCCTGCGTAATCAAATCCTTCAGCGTGCTGGCTTTACCTGTTATTTTTTTGTCGGTAATGGCAAAAATCTTGCGCTCGGCCTCATCGAGCGTCTCGCTTGTTTCGGTGCTCTGGTTGTAGGCCTCATCCATAATATCGCTGGCCGCCTGAATTATCTCACGCAGTAGCATCTTATCTTTTACAATGCCGGTATAATACATCACGTTGGCCGTGGTGGGCACCGAATCTACAATCCTGATGATATACTCGACACCGCCGGCTGCGTCGAGCTGCTTACGCCGCTCGAGTTCGTCTCGCAGCAGAACACCGTCGAGAACACCGCCTTTGTGTTTTTCATATAGGGCGATTATTGCATCGAATATGTAGCGGTGCTCCATCCGGTAAAAAGACTCGGCATTGAGATGCTCGACGACCTGCCCGATGCATTCCGGGTCGATTATCATCGAGCCAAGAACCGCTGCCTCAGCCGCCAGCGACTCAGGCATACTCTTGGTCCCATCAAACGATTTTCCGCTGTTGCCAACGGATGTTTTACTTTTCCTGGGTGCAGTCGAAGCCGCGGCGTAGCCCCTGGGGGACAAAGCCGGGTCGATAGTCTTTGTTCGTCCGTTATTGGCCATAATCGGTCCTCCATAACAAACTTGGCATTTTACCTGCCAGTGGGTATTGCTGTCAAACAATTGTTTTTACGATTGTTAAACCCTATTTTAACGCTTTTTTGACTTATATCTTTCGACCCGAGACCATATATTGTCATCATGAGGTGGAGCCGAAGAATATGCGCATAAAAAAAAACAGTCCTGAGGACCCCTGACGGAGGACTGGGAGCGGAGGGAGAGGAAAGGGAGGAAAAAACCCAGTCCTCCATCAGGAGCCCCTAAGACTGCAGAAATCACGTTTTAAGGCGGGAACAATCCTTGGCCAGCTTAAAAACTCACTTATTTTCTTCCTCTTGAAGCTGTTTTGATTATAGCATAATCAAGTGGCCTTTTCAAGGGGGTCAGGAGAATTTTTTGGACTTTTCAGATATTTTTTTTGAGCTTCGAACCTACTTTTCGGCGGTCTCAGGCGGCTTTTCGGCTTTCGGCTGACTTTGCTCTGGCGAATTCTGCTCAGAAGGTGCGTTTGAGCCCTCGTCACTGGCCGGTGCGGAGACATCTCCTTGCGGCTCGCCTCGCTTGCTGTCTTGCCTTTGGCTCTCCGAAGCGGAAGCGGGCACGACAACAACGTTGACCGCAGCGCTCAAATCCTTGTCGTATTTGAGAATCACCGAATGGGTGCCGAGCCGCTTTATGTGTTCCGGTAGTTGCACAACATCATCGGCAACCTCGAAGCCCTGTGAACGCAGGTTGGCTGCTATCTGCTCTGCGGTTATAGAGCCGAACAATACTCCCTGTTCGTTGGCCTTTGCCGCCAGGACCGCTTCTGCGCCTTCGACGGCCTTTGCCGCTTCTTCCATACGTTTTCTCTCGTGTATCCTTTGCTCGGCGCGTTTGGCTTTATCCTTGGCAAGGGCTTTTTGATTTGCCTCGGTCGCTATCTTTGCCAGACCCTGCGGGAGCAAATAGTTTCTCGCATAGCCTTCGCTGACGCTGACCACATCGCCCAGCCAGCCGAGTGTTTTGACATCTTCACAAAGCAAAACCTTCATATCTTATCCCTCTTATATTGTCTGCCATTTATAAAACGGTAGTTTAGCTTGTAAAAGGCAATAGTGCCATATACCTTGCTCGTTTGATTGCCTTTTGAGCTTTTCTTTGACATCCTGCGCAATTGCCGCTGCGTTTACGTGAGTATATCTTGCCGCGGTTGGTTAAGAGCCGCTGCAATGTCTCGATATCTTTGTAGTCGATATATTTTACGCCGCGTCGGCAAAAGCGACATTGCGTCTGCTCACGAGTACCTGCTAAACTTGGTTTTCTCCGTGCGGAGTCCCTGGGACTGTTGTTTCTGTTTGCCATATTGTACTTATCTACCTTTCACTTAACGTGCAATGCTCGTTACGAACCATTTACTACGGAACTAAAATGGAATATCGTCCGGTTCTGTTTGTTGTTCTGTTTGAGAATCGGGACCGTTCTGTTCGTTTTGTTGGCCTGGTTGATTGACATCACCGGGCGAGGTGCCGGGCAGGAACTGAAAGTTTTCGACTGTAACTCTGTGCCTGCTTCGCTTTGTGCCGTCCTGTGCGGTCCAGCTCTCGAATGTAAGCCGGCCCTCGACAAATACAGGCCTGCCTTTGGTCAGGTATTTATTTATGTTCTCTGCCAGTCGCCCAAAAGCCCTGCAGTCCACAAAGCAGGTATCCTGCCGCTGGCTACCGTCCGGGCCTGTCCACTTGCGGTTCGTCGCCAGACCGAAATCAACCACCGCCGTCTGGCTCGGCGTATATGAGAGCTGCGGGTCACGAGTCAGATTGCCCATCAGGAAAATCTTGTTAAAACCAGCCATACACTAACTCCTCTTTTTAACTTTTTTATAATACTGTTTTTCCAAACTTGCTTTTGCAGCCAGGGTGCTTTCGTTGTCAGAGCAATTTTACCGGCTGCCTGTTTTCTATAGAGGCCGCTGAAAAGGCACGGCTTCTGCATTGGGCCATGCTTTTTCCTAAGCGAGCACCTGTTCTTCTTCGACCTTTTCCGAAGTTTTCCTGGCAGGCTGCAGTTTTCCACTTTCTTCCAGTTCGGCAGGCGTTGCTTTTTCAATGTCCTCTTTGTCCATCGCCTCGGCGCACAGGATTAAGACCCGCATAATTTGCTCTGAGAGCTGAACGGATTTTTCGACCTCTCGTATCTTCTCGCCATTAGCCCTGAAGTAGCAGAGGATATATGTCCCTTTGATTTTGCCGTTTATCGGATAGGCAAGTTTTCGCTCGCTCCATTTTCTTATAGAGACAATATCTCCGTCGGCCTTTTTCAATACCGATGTAATGGTCGAGATAGTATTGTCCCAGTCCGTTGCCTGTGCGGAATCAACAAGGAACATCGCCTCATAGAGCTTCTTAGCTGTGGTTTCCATACCATTGGCCTCCATCAAAAGTTAAGGTTGTTGTTTTCTTGTTTTCGATTTTTGCCATAGATAGCTTCTTTCGTTTTCTGTTTAACTGTTAAATTGACGCATTGCCTGCTCGATGCCGTATTCGAGCCAACACAGCACGGCGTCTCGCGCTTTTTCAATCGCGGCATTAAGTAGCGGCAGCTCATCCTTCGAGGGCCTGTCGAGCACGAAATCTATATCCGTTTGTTCATTGTTTCTGCCGATGCCCACTCTCAGCCGGCTGAACCTGTCTGTTCCGAGTTTCTCGATAATATCAGCCAGGCCGTTGTGGCCGCCGGCAGAGCCACTGGCCCGCAGGCGGATACTGCCCGGCTGAAGGTCCATATCGTCGCTTATCACCAGCAATTCGTCCGGTTCGAGCTTATAAAAGCCCGCCGCCGTCGCGACCGGCTGACCGCTGCAATTCATCCACTGCCACGGCTTAAACAATATTAACTTTTTATCTACAAATCCGCCCATCCCGAGGCGGGCGCCGAATTTTCCCGTTTTTATCTTTATACCAAGCTTTTCTGCCAGTAAATCGACAACCTTAAAGCCGGTATTATGCCGGGTGTCGATATATTCATCGCCGGGATTACCAAGGCCAACGACCATGTTCATATCGGCCATAATTAATTTTCACCGGGTACTGATTATTCCTTTTTGCTTTCTGAAGTTTCTTCTTCAGCTTCTTTGGCTTCGCCGATAACCTCAGGGGCGGTCGGGGCTTCTTCTTCAATCTCTTCGGCAGTCTTGACAGTGGTAACCAAATGGCAGGTAACAACAAGCGTCTCCGCCGGGCCTATCAGTTTTATCCCTTCCGGAAGTGCTATATCGCCTGCGTGCAGTGCATCACCGATGTCCAGTTCTTTCACTGAAATAACGATGGATTCAGGAATATCGGTTGCCCTGCACTCAACTTCAAGATGGTCTGTGCGTTCCTCGATGATACCTCCTTCATGGGTGCCCTTGGCCGTTCCTTTGAGCTCGATTGGAACCTTTATCCTGACCGTCTCAGCTACATCGACCCTCATCAAATCTACATGTATGATGTCTTTGCCAAGATGGTCGTATTGCAGGTCTTTTACAATTATCTTTTCTTTACTTTTGCCTATCTGAACGTCCATCAGGCGATGTCCATGATGCAGTCCTTCGATAAAATTATGCGCGTCAAGCGAGACAGCCACCGGCTCCTGCTTGTGGCCATATACGATGGCAGGTATTTGCCCGCTTTTACGGACTTTCAGGGCAGATTTTGAACCGGTTTTTTCTCTTATTTGTGCCTTCAATAGCAAAGTTTTTCCCATAATGGCCTCATTTATGTTTATTATGTTTTTTCAGTCGGCATATTTTGGAATAGATTGGAAACCGACTCGTTTCTGTGAATTCTTTTTATTGCTTCTGCCAACATTTCTGCTACGGTTAAGACCTTTATTTTTGCAATCTGTTTTTGTTTATTATTGAGGGGTATAGTGTCGGTAATAACGACCTCATCTATCGGGGCGTTGTTGAGCAGTTTGATTGACTGTTCTGCAAGGACCCCATGAGTTGCGCCTACGTATATTTTTTCGGCTCCCCGCTCTTTGAGGAGCTCGGCGGCGGTGCATACGGTACCTGCGGTGGCAATAATATCGTCGCACATCAGGACATTTCTTCCGGCTACATCGCCGATAATCTCCTGCGCCAACACCTCGCTGCCGCTGATGCGTTTCTTGTGCACAATCGCCAAATCACCGCCGAGGTCGGACGTATATCGGGAAGCGGTTTTGATATTGCCGACGTCGGGCGAGACCACCGTTAGATTATTGATTTTTTTATCTCTGAAGTACCTGCTCAAAACCAGTTCACCTGTCAGGTGGTCAACCGGTATGTCGAAAAAGCCCTGTAGCTGCTGTGCATGCAAATCTATCGCAAGGACCCTGTTAGCGCCGGCGGTGGTAATCATATTTGCAACGAGTTTGGCTGTTATCGGCACGCGGCCTTCGTCTTTTCTGTCCTGGCGGGCATAGCCGAAGTAGGGGATTACCGCCGTGATACGCTTTGCGCTGGCCCTGCGAAGACAATCCAGAAAGATTAAAAGCTCTACCAGATGCTCATCGACGGGTTTGCACGTTGACTGTATAACGAAGCAGTCCCTGCCGCGAACATCATCTTCAACTCTGACGACCTTTTCGCCGTCCGGAAACCTGTCAATCTTTGCGCCTCCGACCAGAATCCCCAGGTGTTTGCACACTGCGCTGGTCAGAGCCGGATTGCTGCTGCCGGAAAAAATCTTTAATCCTTCGTCCATAAACATTTGTTTTAGTCCTTATGCCCGGGTTTATCGATACTTTCCTGCGAGACTACCGTCCCTGCACTTATATGTGAACCGTTTTTCAGGACCGTGCCGCTTCTCAGATAAGCGAACGGCCCGATTCGACAGTCCTTGCCGATTTTCACCCTGCCGTGAACATACGTGAACGGCTCAATCACCGTATCCTGTCTGATTTCCGCCCCTGCATCAATCCACGTGTTATCGGGGTCAACTATCGTTACGCCGTTATCCATCAGCTTCTGCTGAATTCGTTGCTGCATAATCTTGCTCGCCACGCTCAGCTCGCGCCTGCTGTTGACGCCCATCGCTTCTTCAGGTCTGACAGCCGTTATTGCAAAGACCGTATGGCCGGTCTCAATAATAAGAGACATCGCATCGGTCAGGTAGTATTCCTTTTTGACATTGTCCGGCTGAACTTTTTCCAGCGTCTCGAAAAGAATCTTATTATCGAAAAGATAATAGCTGGGATTCACTTCTTTAATAGCCAATTGTTCTTTTGTGCAGTCGCTGTCCTCAACAATACCCTGGATGTTGCCGTAGGCATCTCGGATTATTCTTCCATAACCGGCCGGATTATCGAGAACCGCAGTTGCCAGCGTTACCGCCGGTTGTCCGCTCTTATATTTTTGGATAAGTGTTTTCAGTGTCTCAGCTCGAATCAAAGGCCCATCGCCGCAAAGGATTAATGTCTGGCCCTGGAAATCCTTCAGGTGTTCCCTGCAGCACATTACTGCGTGAGCCGTTCCGAGCTGCTCTGCCTGCCGGACCCAGACTATATCATCGTAATCCTTGAATCGTTCTTGGACCTTTTCAGCAGAGAAACCGATTACTACGTATATCTTCGATACCCCTGCCTCTCGGCAGGCATCGAGCACATAAGCCAGCATAGGCCGGCCGCATACTTCATGCAGCACCTTCGCCTGTTGTGTATTCATCCTGCTGCTGACCCCTGCTGCCAGTATTATTGCAACTCTTTCTGCCATAGGTCTTTTGATTTTGAACTTTTAATTTTAAGTTTTAACTTTTAAATTTCCAAGCTACCCGGCCAGGACTTGAACCTGGAATATGGGCACCAAAAGCCCATGTGTTACCAATTACACCACCGGGTAATCAAAAAAGCTTAAAACGTAAAGCGAAAAAGTAAAAACTGTGGAATCCAGCACTAAAGCAGCTTCAGTGCTGGATAATTTCCTAAATTTTGAGTTTTCATCTTTAAGCTTTAAACTTACTTTCATCTGTCACGGAGGCCTTACTATATCAGCCCGGTTTGGCTCCGCCGGAGGCTTGAGTCAACCAGGCCGTGATGCTGTTGACCCCAATTGTAGCACGGCCATCCTGGCCGTGTCTTCACGGGCTTGAAGCCCGTGCTACAAAGCTACCCCGTGCGACGGAGCGATTTCAATCGTGATAGATTACCCTATTTGTTACTGTAAATCAAATCTTTTTTGAGTAAAAGCCAAAAAATTTTCTATACAGCTGTTCGCAATACCACTGATACAGCTCTATTTGGCATCCTCTTCGGCATCCGGCTGTTTTTGCTCGCTCATTTCAACGGTTATGATACTATTAATCGTCATAGGAATTATCATTTCCTGCGGCTGCGGGTCGGAAACTACCAATTTCATATTTCCCGACAATTGCTGTTCTGCTTTGCTGTGCAGTATTTGTCCCGTGGATTCCTGCATTTTTATCAACCCTTTCTGATTCCCTGATAGGTCATGACTTATTTTCGTGGGGCCCATCTCCATTGGTTTTGCATCAGGATTTGATTTGATATTGGAAAGCACTTCAATGGTTGCTACACCGTTTTCTCGGCCCTTCAGTGTCCATTTGGTCTCCATAATTGCCGCCAGGCCGTGTGATAAGGAAAAGTTTCTGTTCCAGGAGTCTCCGATGCCTACGGGGTTGTCCGGATATATCCCCATCGAGCTTTCGGTCAGCTCTTTTATGGCCTCGTCGCTTAGATACTGCTCTAAGCCCTTCATCATTTGTTCGCGGGCGGGGTCTTCGGGCAGCTTATTTTGAATGTTACTGCGCATCTTATCCAGGCCTTTGACCTGCTTGACTTCTCCTTTGGGTGTTAAATACAGCATAAAGCCCTCATCTAAAAGTGCGGCAACACCCATAGCTTCCGGTGGCACGGACGACGCTTCCTTGGATGAGTCATATTCTATCTCGCCCATAGGCGTTTTATAGCTGAGCTTTGCCCATTTGTATGTGTACTTAATCCAGGCGTTGCCGTCATCGTCATTCACGTCATTGACGTCGAAGTTGGTGCCCAGACCGATTGTCTGCTCCATCGCCTGTTCCTGGCCCATCAAAGTCTGGGTTATCTGCTGTTCCGTAACCATCTTTATATAGTATTTTTGGCCTTTCTCGAGCTTCAGTTTATACTGTGTTTTCTCATCAGCATCGACACGGACGACGGCTAAAGCAATCATCGCTGTTATGACAAATACACTTGTCTTGAATTTTCTTTCATCCATTTTAGTAATCCTTGAAAAGAGGTTATCTTTAAGCCAATCAAGAACAATAACCGAAATCCTCACGAAAAGCTATATAAAACGAATTTTGCATTTTCCTGAAGCTGTTTTCTTAATTTATAAAGCGTTTTTTCAGCTTTATATAAAGCCGTCTATGACAAGACCTTATCCGGTTAAGGCACGGAAGAAATTGAAAGGCGGGAAGTGAGTGATTGCTGTGGTGAGGATTATACGAAGAATGTATCTTTGCCCGGCTGCTCAGGCAAAGATAAAAGCAGGGCGATGGGTGATATATATTGTTGTATATCTGTTGATGAAGGACAATCGCATTACGAGCTGTTGCGTGAAATTGCTTTTGGAGATTTATCTTGCTATTGATAAATGCAATTCAGCATTTT
>Ga0315539_1000657_pt1 | contig 25885 bp, 25 predicted proteins | sample SalMarSW160150MG_FD_203097 | JGI IMG/M metagenome (GOLD analysis project Ga0315539, IMG submission 203097) | Salt marsh sediment microbial communities from the Plum Island Ecosystem LTER, Massachusetts, United States - Salt Marsh Sediment SW1601-150 ...
GAGGGGGGGCGAGGGAGTTCACGCCTATGATTGGCGCGGATTTTCTCCACCTCGGGCCGGGCGGCCAGGGCCAAGAGAGCCTCCAGGTCGCCGGTCACGGCCAGCCCGTTGAAGATCCAATAGGAAGTGTAATCCGCCACCTTGCCCGCTGACTTCTGCTGCTCCAAATAGGCGACGATGTCCGCTTGGGTTCGCTGTGCCGTCGCCTGCAGAGCCGAGACCACCGCCTGGCGACGAGCGAGCTTGCTGTCCATTCGCTGCGCGGGCCTCAGGTCGGCCTGCTCCTTGAGGTAGACAATGTAAGTGGTCCTCTCTTCCTTCACCAACTTGGCACTGCTCGATTCAGAAGCATCCGCCAGTTCCTTGAGCACCAGGGGCTCGATCTTGGGCCATACCTCTGGGGTCGGATTGGGCGGTGGAGGGGCAGCTCTGGTCAGGGTGAGAAGATATGAGAACAGCAGCAGAATGAGGAGTAAGTTCAAAGCAAGTTTGAGCGAAATTCGTTCACGCATTTTGGGTATTTCCCCCTCTTGATGAGAATGAGATTATGGACTCAGGTTTGATATTCTAGCCTGGTATGGCGTTATTGTCAAACCGATTTCCCAAGCGGAGTACGGGCGGGGTAATCCCGCCCCTACGGCCCGCTGCGAGCACAAGGTGAACAGATACCCCGGTTCAAAGCTGGGGACAAAAGTGGTCTAATTGAGGCAAATGTGCTATAATATACCCAGCTATCCGAAATCTCGTGCCGGAGGTCAGAACAATCATGATAGGTGCTAAAACAGTTTCCAGGGCGAGTGCTTTTCTCTGCCTTTGTGTCATCGGGGGGTTGTGTCTGCTACCACTCCTTAGCGGCTGCAGTTCTTCCCCGCCCTCCACCCCCACCCCCACCAAGACTCCCAAGCCGCCAGCCACACCTACTCCCATCCCCACCACCGTGCCGCCCACAGCCACTCCCGCCGTGCCGCCGCCTACGGCCACTCCCCAACCGACGGCCACCCTTACCCCCATCAGCGTCCAGCTCCCTACAGCCACCAGTACCCCCCTGCCCCCGCCAACGCCGACTCCCGTGCCGACGTCAGCGCTCGACGTTTGTCCCCTCACCGGCGAGGGAGTGAGCGATGTCGCGGTGCTGGAGCGACGGCCCCTGGCGGTGAAGATCTCCAACTTCCCCCCGGTAGTGCGCCCCCAGGCAGGCCTGAGCTACGCCGACGTCGTCTTCGAGCATTTGTCCGAGGCCGGGCTGACGCGCCTGACCGCCGTCTTCCTGAGCAAGGACGCGGAAAAGGTGGGCTCCATCCGCAGCGCGCGCCTCATTGACCTGGAGATACCGGCCATGTTCAAGGCCATGTTCGCCTACTCCGGGGCCAGCGGCGGGGTAAAGCAGAAGATCATGGAATCGGACTTCTTCGACAGGGTCATATCTCCCGATTTTGGCCACGCTGGCTTCGTCCGCATCCCCAGCGAGGGCAAAGCCTACGAGCATACCCTGTTCAGCGACACCCAGAGCCTGTGGGAGATCGCTGAGGAGAGGGGGTTGAACCAACGCCAGGACCTTTCGGGGTGGACTTTCTCCGACGAGCCGCCAGAGGGTGGCAGCCCGGCCACGAGCCTCGAGTTCCTCTACACGCCCAAATACGCTTCGGCTGAGTATCAGTACGACGAGGGACGCGAGGCTTACCTGCGTTCCATCCTCGGGGAGCCCCATCGAGACGAGTTGACCGGTGAGCAAATCGCTGTCAGGAACGTGGTGGCGCTCTACGCCAATCACCTGGATACGGACATCGTCGAGGACAGCACCGGGCCTCGTATCTACTACTCCATCGAGATCCAGATTTGGGGGGAGGGCCGGGCTACAGTCTTCCGCGATGGTCAGGCCTTCGAGGGCAGATGGGTCAGGCCGCAACGTCAAGAATTGATTCGCTTCGTGGACGATGCGGGCCACTCCATTCCACTGAAGCCGGGCAACACCTGGATCCAAGTGGTGCCCTTAGACTTCGAGATTGGGGTAGAGTGAGAAGTCAAAGTTCGGCGAGGTCTCCCGACCGCAGCCGTCTTGGGGCTCGCTCAGAGACCTTCGCCCAACAGAGAAAGCAAATTAGTGGAATTCGTGTAATTCGTGGCAAGAGTGAGGAGGGACATGGTAGTCACCAGGAGAATCGGACTGAAGACTCAGGGGAATTGTCACATCGTTGATATAACGAGGCAGGTGGCGCAGGAGGTGGCCGGTTCGGGCCTGAAGGACGGGACGGTCACCGTGTTCGTGCCTGGCTCGACGGGCGGGGTCACCACAGTGGAGTACGAGTCGGGTTTGCTTTCCGATCTCCGGGACCTCTTCGACCGCCTCGCTCCCTCCAACATCCCCTACCAACACAACCTGCGCTGGGGCGACGGCAACGGACACGCCCACGTGAGGGCCTCGCTCCTTGGCCCCTCCTTGACCGTGCCCTTCGTGGACCAAAGGCTCACCCTGGGCACCTGGCAGCAGATCGTCTTCATTGACTTCGACAACCGACCCCGTTCGCGGGAACTGGTTCTGCAGTTGATGGGGGAGTGAATCGTAAGTGATGAGGTAGCGGGTAACGAGTCAATTGAAACTGTAAAGGGAGTGCAGACGCGAGTCTGCTTGTGGGGCGGATTTGTGTTCGCACTCCTCAGCAAATTACCACGATACGCAGACGGGCGCAGCTAATAAGAGCTGCGCCCGTCAAACGTGAATGGGTAGGGTGGATTCCAGTTGTTTGCTCCAAAAGTAGTACGCTATCTGGCACAGCGGAAGCCGACGTCGTCGTTGGCCAGCTCAACGCCGCTGCAGCTCCGCTCGGTGGTGCGCACTAATTTCTGGTCGCTGAACCAGCCACCACCCCTGATCACCCTGTACTTCTCACCAAAATAGGGAGAATAGAAGTCACCCCCAGGATAGGCCTTGAACCAATCGCTCGTCCACTCGGCCACGTTGCCCGCCATGTCCATCACCCCGTAGGGGCTGGCCCCGCCTGGGAAGCTCCCCACGGGGGTGGTCCCGCGGTTGCCTGCCTCCTTGCTGTTCGCTTTGCCCGCATCCCACTGATTCCCCCAGGGATAGGTGCGCGCATCGGTGCCTCGGGCCGCCTTCTCCCACTCCGCCTCGGTAGGCAGCCTCTTCCCAAGCCACTCACAATAGGCTTGGGCATCGTTCCAACTCACCTTCACCACAGGATGCTGGGGCTTGTCCTTGGCATAGTACCTCCAAGATGTTTCACCGGCCTTCTCCGCATTGGTGACGTAGCCCGTCTCCCAAACGAACCTCTCAAACTCCTGGTTGGTCACCTCAAACTTGTCAATCTCAAAGGCCCCGACGGAGACCGCGTGAGATGGCCTCTCGTCCTCGACATCGCTGCCCATGGTGAACTCGCCAGCAGGGATAGCGATCATGACTGCCTTCACCTGTGGGGGCGGGGCGCCCAGCGTAGGTGCGGCCGTAGGCACACGAGTGGGGGTGGGGGGCTTCGGGGTATGGGTCGGTGTCGGCGGAGGTGGTGTCGGTGTGGCGGTGGGTACAGGAGTGGAAGTCGGGATCGGGGTGTAAGTCGGCGTTGATGTAGGCGGTTTCGGTGTGGCGGTGGGCACAGGAGTGGGAGTCCGGGTATAAGTCGGCGTTGGTGTGGGCGGCTTCGGTGTGGCGGTGGGCACAGGGGTGGGAGTTGAGGTGGGCGGTCTAGGTGTAGCGGTTGGTGTGGGGGGAATCTCCGTAGCAGTCTCACAGCTAACGCTCAAAACCATGAATCCTAAGAGTACAGCCAACAACAATTTCTTCATCTCGGTGCCTCCTCTGTTTGAAACTGTTGAGATTATACTACAGAATCCCTTAAACCGCAACCACACTTCACCACATCTCCCACACCTGTTCATAATTTCTTCACAGGTTGGTGGCATAATGGAGACAAATCAAAACCTGCGGGTAGCCAGGGTTGCCCGCGCGCTCCCCTGGTTATCACAACAAATAAGGAAAAAAACATGCCGCTATCAGACCGAGTGCATTTCAAAATGATTTCCCTGGTTCACGAAACTTTCTATGGCCTGTTCAGAGATCCCTACCAGGCTTTGGACGCGGCAGGGCTTGAGCCAGGTCAAAAGGTGCTGGAGGTCGGCTGCGGGCCTGGTTTTTTCACCGTTCCTGCGGTCAGGATAGTGGGGGAGAAAGGAAGTGTCTGCGCGCTGGACATCAGTCCGCTGGCTGTGGAGAGGGTTCAGCAGAAGATCGAAAAGGAAGGGGCGACCAACGTCCAGACCATCCTGGCCGATGCCGCTCAAACGGGCTTGCCCGATCAGAGCTTCGATCTCATCTTCGTTTTCGGTTTTGCCCACGCCGCTGGAAATATGGAAAACATCTTGGCCGAGCTGCATCGGCTTTTGAAACCGGCGGGAATACTCGCTATCGAAGGGCGGCCGTGGCCTTTGAACGGACTCTTTCGCCCTCTGGGGCGCCAGGGAAGGATTTCTCAATTCAGAAAGGTTGGATAGCATGGCAACGGAAAGAACCGGCGCGAACGAGGACTGGTTAGGAATATTCGAACAGTACGATGTTCAGTTTTTGGTACTGGACCGCCACGATGACAGCGACCTGCTAAAGCTCTTCCAGACGCGGCCCGACTGGGCAGTTGATTTCGAAGACGAAGAAGCGATCATATTCGCTCGCGCTGACCCAGCTTGAAAGTTTTCACCAGATTTGCATATTCTTGAGGTTCGTGGTAAAAAGATGGTCGGGGGAGCAGAGCATGAACGAAACGGTTCTGGTGGTGGACGACGAACCGAAAATCGTCAAACAGGCACGGGACTATCTGGAGAAGGGCGGATTCCGCGTCGTCACGGCTAGCGATGGAAAGATGGCGCTGGCTGTGGCGCGGCACGAGCGGCCCGATCTGGTCGTGCTCGACCTGAACCTGCCGGGCATGGACGGCCTGGACGTCTGCCGCGCGCTGCGGCGCGAATCGGACGTGCCCATCATCATGCTCACTGCCCGTGTCCAAGAGACCGACCGGCTCATCGGCCTGGAGCTGGGCGCGGACGACTACATCACCAAACCGTTCTCGCCCCGCGAGTTGGTGGCCCGCGTACGGGCGGTGCTGCGCCGCGTGCGGGGCGGTGTCCACCAGCCGGGGCTCATCCGCGTCGGCGACCTGGAGATCGACCTGCCCGGCCACCGCGCCACCCGCGCCGGCGAGCCGATTCGTCTGACCCGCAGCGAGTTCAATTTGCTGGCGACGCTGGCCCAGCACCCCGGCCAGACCTTCACCCGCGCGCAACTGCTCGACCGGCTGCACGGCGTCGCTTACGACGGCTACGACCGCAGCGTAGACGCCCACGTCAAGAACCTGCGCCGTAAGCTGGAAGCCAACCCCGCCGAGCCGCGCTACGTGCTCACTGTCTACGGCATCGGCTACAAGTTCACCGACGAGGTGTGATGTTGAAGCATGAAAGTGCCTACAGCTATGGAGAAGAAGAGCGACTCGTAGCCGAACTTGAGTTGCTGGGCATCCGGTATCTGTCTCGCCACACGTCCGACCGGGCCGAGCGCGTCCGCCCCCCGGATATCCTGCTGGCGGATTTGGTACGGCAGCCCAGTGCGCGTGTTAGGGCCGCAGTGATCGCGGTGCTGCTGGCGCACCCCGAGTATGCCGAAGCCATGCCCGCCGCCCTGAAACGGCTGCGACCGGCTGAGCGGCGGACCTTACGGCTGTTCTACACGGCTGCTGTGCTGTTGCAACAAGAATATGCCGGGCGGCTGCGGGCCTTTGTGGCCGGGCAATGGCTGCCTGACCGGTTTGCAGTAGACCTGGGGCTGCCAGACACCACCTCACCCCGTGAACGGTTGGCAGCTCTGGGCCGGCAACACCGGCAACAGGTCCAAGCTTACGTCAATTGGGTCGGAACATATGACAGCGTGGCACATCGTCTACTGCGCTCGTGGGAGGTGGAGGTGCGGCCTTGAAGCGTAAGAAGTTCTGGAAACATCACGAGCACGGCCCACATCCGCCGTGGAGACCATGGGATCACGACCACGAGTTTCCTGAGTGGCCAAGAGCATGGCACCGCAAGCGGAGATTCCTGTTTTTCCGCTTCGCCGGGATCTTTGGTTTTATCGTCCTGCTGGTGCTGGGCGGGATGGCGGCGCTGGCGTTTCTGTTCTCACGGCTGTTCGGAGGCGACGGGCAAACGGCGGCGTTGGTGTGGATCGGGGGGATCGGCCTGGCGCTGGCCATGCCGGTGCTGGCAGGGCTGGTGGCCAGACGAGCCGTCCAGGACATCGCCACGCCGCTGGCCAGCGTGATGACCGCTGCCGATCGCGTGGCTGAGGGCGACCTGAGCGTGCGGGTGCCGGGACAAGGCCCCGGCGATTTCGGCCGCCTGGCCCAGTCTTTCAATCGCATGACCGAGGAACTGGAGCGCGCCGATCAACAACGCCGCAACCTCACCGCCGACGTGGCCCACGAGCTTCGCACGCCGCTGCACATCATCCAGGGCAATCTGGAGGGCATCCTCGACGGCGTGTACGAGCCGACGGCGGAGCACGTCAACGCCACGCTGGACGAGACGCGCACCCTGGCCCGCCTGGTGGACGACTTGCGGACCCTCTCCCTGGCGGAGGCCGGCCAGTTGCCGCTGACGTGGGAGCCGGTGGACGTGGCCGAGCTGCTGGCCGACGTGTCCACCAGCTTCAGCGGCCAGGCCGAGGCGGCGGGCGTAGACCTGCACGTCGAAACCGAGGGCGGGCTGCCCGCGATCGTTGGCGATGTGGGGCGGCTGGATCAAGTGCTGAGCAATCTGCTGGCCAACGCGCTGCGCTACACGCCTGCTGGCGGGGCGATCACGCTCCGGGCACAGCCGACGGACGGAGGCGTCCGCATCGTGGTGCGCGACACCGGTGAGGGCATCCCCGCCGAAGATTTGCCCTACATTTTCGACCGTTTCTGGCGTGGCGACCGTTCCCGCTCCCGCGCCGGCGGGGCGGGCAGCGGACTGGGGCTGGCCATCGCCCGACAGTTGGTGCAGGCCCACGGTGGCCGAATCGGCGTCGAGAGTGAACCAGGTGAGGGGACAGCGTTTACCATCGAGTTACCAGCAGGCGAGAAGTAGCTTTTAGCTCTCTCTCGCACACCAAAGCCCCGGCACTTCGCCGGGGCTTTTTGATTGGAACCTTAAAATTTTCAACGTAGATATTAAATTTCCTAAATTGGGTATTGACAAAATTGATATTTTGTGGTATAATTCAAGCAACCAATTAAGAATATTAATCGAAAACACAGTTTTTTTAATATTGCGGATAGAATTTCTGACAATGAATGAATGGAGGAGGTAGCCAATGTATCCCGTACCGGGCAGGTGTCCAGTTTGTGGTGAAGAGATGACAGTGACGCGCGTGCATTGTCGTCATTGCGACACAGTGGTGGAGGGGCATTTCGCTCTGGGCAAGTTTCACCGCCTCACGCCTGAGCAGTTACAGTTCGCCGAAAACTTTATCCGCTGCGAAGGCAAAATCACGCGAGTGGAGGAGATTATGGGACTCTCGTACCCCACCGTGCGAGCGCGACTGCACGATCTCATCCGCGCGTTGGGCTACGAGGTGGGGCCAGAGCCAGTCGCCGTCTCGCCTGATGAGCGGCGGGGCATCCTGGAAGAGTTGGCCCAGGGCAAGATCTCGGCCGAAGACGCGCTGGGGTTTTTGCAAGGGCAATGATCTTGCATCAATCACTTGAGGAGGTGTAGACATGGTAGCATCGAAAGAGGAACGAGCACAGATTCTCCAGATGGTCAGCGAGGGAAAAATCTCTGCGGAGGAAGGGTCCCGGCTTCTGGGGGCCATTGCATCCCATGACCGCCCGGCAAGGTCCAGCGAGGCTTTACGCGGTCGCTGGTTGCGGGTACGGGTGTTCAGCATGGCCACAGACAAGCCCAAGGTCAACTTCAGCCTGCCCATGGGGCTGGTCAGCGTGGGGCTCAGGCTCGGCGCTCAGTTCGTGCCTGGGTTGGCGGACGTCGAAGACGAGATAATGGCCGCCGTAGAGGAGGGCACGCAGGGCAAGATTCTGGAAGTCGAAGACCCTGAGGACGGCGAACGGGTTGAGATTTTCATCGAATAGTACTTTGCAGGAGGTTACAATGTACCAAAAGAGAACTACAACCTCGGAATCTCCCCGCGTGGAGGTGACGGCCTGCCGGGGGAGTCTGGTGGTAGCGGTGTGGGACAAGGCGGAAGTCTTGATCGAAGTGGACAGCGAAGAGGTACTGACCGTGGAGGAGCGAGAGGGTGCCGTGGCGCTGGTTGCCAATCGTGACTGCGGCCTGACCTTGCCGTCCGGCGCTTCTCTCGTCGTCATCCAGGCTCAGGGCGATCTCTCCGTGCAGGGAGTACGCGGAATCGTGGAGGTAACCACTGTCCAGGGAGACGCGCACTTCCAGGATGGCGCTGCCAGTGCGTCGCTGAGCAAAGTCCAGGGCGACTTGACAGTGGAGCGATGGACGGCCGCTGTCAGGGCCGGGACCGTCCAGGGCGACGCCAGGGTGCGGCAAGTGGACGGCCCCGTGGAGCTTGGCACGGTTGGTGGCGATCTGCTGGTGGAAGAGATCAACGGGCCGCTGTCGGCGCGGTCAGTGGCCGGCGATGCTTACTTACGCCAGTTGAACGGCATGATCTACCTGAGTGACGTCGGCGTGGATTTGGTGGGCCGAGCCTGGACAGCGGGCGCAGACGTGGCGCAGGTGGGGGGCGACGTGTCGCTCAAGACGGTCTTTGCCGGGCCATTCACCTATGACCTCCAGGCTCAGGGCAATGTCGTGGCCAAGGCACTGCCAGGCAGCAGCGCGTCGTTCACCCTTCAGGCGGCTAAAGGACAAATCAGGGCCAAAGGCATTACTGGCGAAGTGACGGAGGCAGGGAAGTGGGAGGCAGCGCTCGGGGGTGGTGAGGCGCGGGTCACACTGACCTCCACGCACCGCAACGTGTTGCTCAAAGCCGTGGGTGAAGGGGATGAGGATCAAAAGAGCGATGCTTTTGCCTTCCTGGCTGCCGACTTTGGCAGGATCGGCGCCGAGGCTGGCGTAGCCGCCCAGGAGTTAGCCTGGCGCATCCAACAGCGGGTGGCCGATAGGTTGGCCAAGATTGACTTTGAGGCCATCGCCTGCCGCGAGGCAGAGAAGACCCGCCGTCAGGTGGAACGGGACGCGGCTAAGGCGCAGCGCATGGCAGAGAAGGCACAGCGCAAGGCGGAGCGCGCTCAGAAGAAAGCACAGTGGAAAGTGGGGCGGCACTTCGAGTGGGACGCAAGCCGCAGCAGCAAGCGCACGGCGAGACGGAGCCAGGCGAGCAGCGAAGAGGAACGCCAGACTGTGCTCAAGATGCTGGCCGAAGGCAAGATCTCCACTCAAGAGGCCGAAACCCTCTTACAGGCCCTTGAAGGCTGAGAGTAACTATCCAGCCTGGGAAAAGGACTGCTGGAGTTCCTATGAGTTCCCCTAAGTTCCTGTGAGGCAGGGGAACTCGGGGGAACTCAGAGGATTCTGTCGGAGTGCTAAGCAGTCACAATAAATCAGACAAATTAGGAGGCAACAACGATGGAGCAGCAAACAGCGACCACACAAGCTCAAGAGTCCAGGAGTTTTAGCGATGCCTGTGAGCAATTCGGTGAGCAGATGTCTGCCTGGGGCGAAGAGTTCGGGCGTCACATGGAAGCCTGGGGTCGAGAGTTCGGACAGCGCATGGAGGCCTGGAGCGAGGAGTTCGGCCCTCGCATGGAGGTCTGGGCCGAAGAACTGGCTCAGAAAACGGAGCTGATGGGCGAGCGGATTCAGCAGTGGTTCGAGGAGCAAACAGCTTCTCGTGCTGCCAGCGCGGGCGGCCTGCGCGAGGAACGCCTGGCCATCCTGCGCATGGTGGCAGAGGGCAAGATCAGCATCACCGAAGCAGAGAGCTTGCTGCGCGCGCTCGGTGAATAGTTGTCTTTAGGCAAAGGCGACAGGAGAAGGGCATTGGAGAGTGAGAGAAGGGCCGAACTTGCTCGAATGATCGTAGGCATCATCCTGTTCATCCTGCTGGTTGGATTCTGGGTCTGCCTCTGGGTTCCGCCGCCCAGCTTCTGATTCGATGGGCAAAGGTCTCTGCCCTGGCCCATCGAACATTATCCCAGCAGAAGGTGTGTTTTTGAGGACGGAAACCGTCATCAACAAGCAGCAATTGAAGACAGCGTCCTGGCAATTCCCTTTCTTCACCATCTGGACAGGGCAGGCCTTTTCGTTAATCGGCAGCAGGGTGGTGCAGTTCGCGCTGGTGTGGTGGCTCACCCGGTTGACCGGCTCGGCCACCGTGCTGGCGACGGCGTCAATGGTGGCCCTGATTCCGGAGATTCTCCTGGCCCCCCTCGCGGGCGCGTACGTAGACCGCTGGAACCGGCGCATCGTTATGATCGTGGCCGATGGCATGATAGCGCTGGCCTCGTTGTGGCTGGCGTACCTGTTCCTGGCTGATGCCGTGCAGGCCTGGCACGTCTACCTTATCATGCTGGTGCGCGCGGTGGGTGGGAGCTTCCACTGGCCGGCCATGCAGGCTTCGACCTCGCTCATGGTGCCCGAAAAGCACCTGACGCGCGTGGCCGGTCTCAACCAGACCATGAACGGCACGCTCAACATCATTGGCCCGCCATTGGGCGCGCTGTTGATGGAACTGCTGCCGCTTTCCGGCGTAATGCTGGTGGACGTGGGCACGGCGGCGCTGGCGATTGCGCCGTTGTTCTTTGCACACGTGCCGCAGCCCAGGCGTGATGACATGAGCGCGGAAAAACCATCAATTTGGGCCGACATGCGCGAGGGACTGCGCTACATTCGGGGCTGGTCGGGGCTGATGGCCCTGATAGTGGCGGCGATGATCTTCAAGATCGCGCTGACCCCGGCTTTCTCGCTGCTGCCGCTCCTGGTGAGCCAGCACTTTCACGGCGGCGCAGCCCAGTTGAGCCTGCTGGAGTCGGTCGCCGGCGTAGGCATCGTGTTGGGCGGGCTTGTCCTGAGCGTGTGGGGAGGTTTCCGGCGGAAAATCTACACCACGATCGTAGGCATGAGCGGGCTGGGCTTGAGCTTCGTGGTGCTGGGCTTCACACCGGGCGGCTTGTTCTGGGTGGCGCTGGCGAGCATCTTCGTGGTGGGATTGACGATCCCCCTGGTAGATGGGCCGATCATGGCCATCCTTCAGGGCACGGTCGCGCCAGAGATTCAGGGGCGCGTGTTCACTCTGATGGGCAGCTTGATCTCGATCACCTCACCCTTCAGCCTGGCCGTCGCCGGCCCGGTGAGCGATTGGCTCGGCCTGCAGGTGTGGTACGTGACCGCCGGGGTGATGTGCGTAGCGACGGGTTTGGTCGGGTTCTTTGTGCCAGCCATCGTGAACATCGAAGAGAACAACAGGAACGGAGCTGGCGCGAAGGCAAAGCAGTTGGTCTCAGCCGAGGGGTAAGAGTAGCAGCGATTAAGGAGCCCTGGCGTTTTGCCAGGGCTTTTGCTTTGCCACAAGACATGGTATAATCCAAGAGTGTGCCTGATTCCTGATCGCCTTTTTGAGGGAGGAGTGCGGACGCAAGTCCGCTGGTGAGGCAGACTCGCGTCTGCACTCCCCTCCCACCTGTGAGGTAAGAACCTTGAACGTGTGGCAACTAGCTTGTGGCGTGGCCTTCAGCGTTCTCATCGCCTGGGCGGGCTATCGGCGGGAATCGCTTTCCCGCAGCGGCGTCGTGGGGGCCATCGTCGTCGGCACCCTCACCTTCGGCCTGGGTGGGTGCACCTGGGGTCTGCTGCTGATCGCCTTCTTCATCTCGTCCAGCTTGCTGTCCCACTACCGCAAGGCCGATAAGCGGGGGTTGGCCGAGAAGTTCGACAAGACCAGCCAGCGCGACCTGGGCCAGGCTCTGGCCAACGGAGGCTGGGGAGCTATCCTGGCCATCGCCTACTTCTGCCAGCCCCACCCCATCCTCTTCGCTGCCTTCGTAGGGGCCATGGCCGCCGTCAACGCCGACACCTGGGCCACCGAGCTCGGCGTACTGAGTCCCACCCCGCCTCGCCTTTTGACCAGCGGCCAGAGAGTGCCCGTCGGCACCTCGGGAGGGGTGACAGCGCTGGGGACGATGGCGGCTTTGGGCGGCGGGCTCTTCATCGGCCTGGCGGCCCTCGCCCTGGGTCGGGTGGAAGCTCTTTGGGGAAGCGGGCCATGGAATGGAGGCTACCTCTGGCTGGTGCCCATCGGCATCCTCGGCGGTCTCGGCGGCTCTACTTTCGACAGCCTGTTGGGAGCTACGGTGCAGGGGATCTACTACTGCGCGCAATGCCAGAAGGAGACCGAGGCCAGGCTCCATCGCTGTGGCCAGCCAACCCGACACCTGCGCGGCTGGCGCTGGCTGAACAACGATGTGGTCAACTTCGCCAGTTCCATCGTGGGCAGCTTGATGGCTGGCTTTTTGGGATGGCTTGTCTTTTGACAGTGGGAGATGGCCGTGACGAACAGCTTGCGCTTCGCTGGAAAGCCGCCCGCCAGGTTCAACAGCTCAAACTTGCCAGCCTACTCTGCCCTAGCTCCCACCCTTGCCAGTAGGTTTTCAGGTAAGTGTAGGCTTCCTGCAGAGTCATGACAGGTAGTTGTAGATCCTGGGCCAGGGCCGCGTAGGGTTCTGCCCAGTCTGTAGGTGGCATCGGCAGGTGTTCCGGTAGCGGGTGGGTGCCTCTCGTCTCGAACGTCGCCTTCAGTGCGCACTTGATGTGATCGGGTTCGAGCAGCCCAGAGTCCGCCAATAGCACCAGATCCACCATATCCTTGACGCGCGTGTTGTCACGGTCTCGCCAGGGAAAGCTATAGGCGTGTATCTTTTCGGCGAATTGCTGCGCCACCGGGTAAAGAGCTACACGTGCGGTGGGAATCCCAGCAAAGCTGAGAAGTGGACTCCCCTCCACCCAATCGGGCTGACCCAGCACTGCATCACCCAGGCCCACGTCCAGGTGGAACCGGGCAAAGGCCCGCCCTGCCAGGCGAGCCTCGACAGAACAGCGGACGCCACCCCAGGGCGCCCCGGTTGGCTCTTCCTGCGGCGCCCGGATCAGGAACGCAAAACCGTCATTCAAGTCGCGTTCTGCGACCTGCTGCAGATGCTCATGGACCATGTCCGCCCAGACGATTTTCTCGCCCGCAGCGGTCAGGAATCGGAGACGGTCGAGATCAGGTATGGACACGTCCAGGTCGAGAGTGGACCGCGCCCGGTCTTCCAGGCGCAACTCCAGAGCGTAGCCGCCTTTCAAGAGCCAGGGCGGATCGTCCTGTGCGAAGAGCCGCGCCAATAACCGGTCGAAGGCTACCCGACGCTGTAGCCGTTGCAAGTCGGTACCACGGCTGTGGGCGATGTTCCTCAGCCGGGCCTCCAGGGCGGCGCGAAAGGCATGGGGGGTTTCGTAGGGACCAATCAAGTTGCCGATTCCTCTCGCCGCGCTGCTGCCAGCGCCTGGTCCAGGCGACGACGTGATTTGGGAGAGCAAGGCGCGGTTTCTAGCAGACGACGGCGGACAAGACCACGCTCCAATGCATCGCGCACGGCTCTGTTGAGGTGCTCCTGGCTCAGAGGGCTATCGGCTACGTCGAGCAGGGTGCGCAAGGGGGTGGTTACCTGGTAGCCGGTTCGGGGCTCGATCTCCCCAGGGGTCAGAACTGCTTTGTGAAGCACACAGCCGGGGGGCGCGCTTTTGCGAAACCCTGGCGGCACCGTCAGGTGAACCTGTGCAGGCATGGCGTCGCTCAGCTCGTGAACCGTCAGCGCCGTGTCGTGGGAGACAACCGCCTGGGGCACGCTCTTTTGATTGCGGCTCCAAAGCGACCAACGGATGAGGTCCTCGCGCTCGCCAGGGGGGAAGTCGCGCAGCCGAAAGAGGCCACGATCAATCTTCAGCCAGTTGTCCCGTGAAACGTGGAAGTGCTGCTGGCTGTAGGCGTATCCCGTCTGCCTTGCCTGGGCTGCCGTAAAATAGCCCCCTTGAGCGGCGGCGATCTGGTAGAGCACTCGTGCGTTCTCTTGTGGATCCTGCTTCATTTGCAAAAACCTTATATTTACTATAAGTATTTTACATCAAACGCGGTGGGATGTCAAGTTGGAAGGCGATGTGAATCAGTAAATCAAACTTGCCAGCCTCGTGCATGGCGGTGGCTAGCAGGAACTGGAAAGCCTCTTGGTCTTCGGGAGGCTGGGCGTCGAGGAGGGAAGCGAAGGGTTGGAGGTTGGGGGGAAGGTTGTTGCCTGGTTTCGTCAATGGCGCGAAAAATTGGGTCTTTACACCTGTAAAGAAATGTGGTATAATATTAGTGCCAGGGGACGAAAGTCGGCTTCATGCCGTGTGATCGTTGGGCCGTGGCCAAATGATCCTATATCCCCGGCAAGCCTTCTAAAGCCGCTAACTTAGCGGCTTTTTTTGTGAGTGATAGACTCCATACCTGGCCTGACGTGTGTCATCCAGGTCGTGCACCAGCCTGAATGCAGGCCAAAGTAGCTCCACGTACCGGTCTTCACGTCGTTCATACAGGCGTTGCAACGCCCAAAGAAAGTAGTCCACAGCCTGCAACCCGGCACATGCCGGTGGAGTGCTGGCAATGACGCCGATCGGAGCGTCGCTGGTAATCCCCCACTGTATACTGAATCTATGCCGGGCAGTCTCCAATGCTATCCGCAGCGCCGCCGTCCTATCTGCCTTCCCTCGCTTCGCAAAGTGGATGTTGTATTCATCATCTTTGTGAAGCAGGTTCTTGAATAAGCCCCGCACCAGGTAGTCGTACAGTTCGTTGGGATTGTAGCGATAAGAGGGATCACGCTCGTTACGCTGCCGGACGTATTCGATCACTTTGCGCTTATCTCTGACGATAGCGAAGAAACGCAGTTTGTGGCGCAACAGTGAGGTAGAAAACCTCTCGCCTGACTTCTGGTACATCGTCCTTCGCGTGAAACGCCAGAGCTGTCTTTTTCGCTTCCGGCTGCATAGACGGTACCCCCTTGAAGTACGGATCGGCTAGCAATCGTGCCCTCAGTTCCTCCATCTCGCGGGCCAAAGATTCCGGTCCCAGTACATCCAAGAGTCCCAAGATAAAGAAGCGCGAACATCCCTCTGTGCCCACAATAATGCGCCCGCGTTTGTTAAACAGGGTGCCATCCCCGGCTTCGTCTACAAAGTAGTGCCGAATTGAAGTTAGGTGTTTTCCAGGCTTGCCCATCGTCTTATCCGGTCCAATCAGTCAATCACTTTCCCGACACTTCGCCCGCACGCTACACCTGAAAGTGTAGCGCCACTGCCCGTCAACTTCTGCCACGTTCAACAGCTCAAACTTGCCAGCCTCGTGCATGGCTGTGGCTGGCGGGAAGTGGAAAGCATCTTGGAGTGCAGGAGGCTGGGCGTCGAGGGGAGAGCTGAGCATTCGGCCCTTTTATAGAGCCTGGTGCCTTGTTTTGCCTAGCTGGATGTCCCCAGCGTAATACGCTCACGGCAAGGGGGACTGCCTACCCCGCAACCGCAAGCGGGCGGGGCGCGGAGTGCCGTAGTGCCACCCGCCCGCCATAGGGCTCGTTGGCTCAGGTCTGCTTTGAGCGTGCTGGAAATGACATCAAAATTGTTGCTTTCTTTGGCATTGCCAGCCAAAGCAACTCGCACCCAGAGCTCGTGCGAGTCCTGGGTGTTTCGATAACATTTCCACAAAGCGACAAAACGCGCTTCGGGCTAGCCAGCTCGTAGCTCGCTCACCCCCACTTGCCGCAGATAAGCACAATTATCCGTGCTGTAGTAGTTGTCGCTTAAAGTAGAATACCTCCATCTCTGTTGGAGATGTGATTTCCGTATGGCTAACCAACTCCCAGCCATCGCGGCCAAGTTGTGCCATCGTGTGGTCAGGGTTTGTTATCTCCTCTGGCTCTTGCGAAGACCCAAGGAACTTCAAGTATCCAAATGCGGCTAACGTTACCTCCTCTCCTTCCAGAATCTTGCCCTTAAAGCCATGTTCCTGTAGATCCCGCTTTTCTTCGTCTGAGGAGATTGGGCTAACCTTCCATTCGACACGACAGTATTCCCACTGTGTCATGATCACCACCTCCCATTACTAAAAGATGCTGAGACGACAATGAAGTTTTTTCAAGAAGCAATACTGTTTTCCCTTTGCCAGCTGTAATTATAACATACTTTTTAGCCCAACCGCCTGCCAGTGACCGTATCGAGTTTGGGACTTTGTGGGTGTTGCTGTGGACGTGGGACTGGTAGTCGGCGTTGCTGTGTTTGTAGGGGTACCTGTAGGCGTGGGACTCGTGGTCAGTGTTGCTATGGAGGTAGGCGTGGTCGTTAGCGTCGGTGCAAGAGCAACCGTAGGCCAGGCCTTCAGGACGACGGGCAGGTAGATTCTGAAGGTGAGCGGCGTTGACGTAGCAGTCGGCGTTGGCGTGACTGTGGCCGTCGGTGTGGATGTGGCTGTGGGCGTGTCAGTGGGTGTCGGCGTGACCGTGCTCGTAGGCGTGTCTGTCGGCGTTGGCGTGCTGGTGGCTGTCGGTGTACCGGTTGGCGTGCTGGTTGTCGTTGGTGTCAGTGTATTGGTCGGGGTTGGCGTCGGTGTAGCGGTAGGCGTCACCGTCGGTGTGTTGGTTGCAGTCCCTGTTGGAGTGCTTGTGGGGGTAACAGATGGCGTAGATGTACGTGTAGGTGTAGCCGTCTTTGAGGGTGTGGGAGTAACAGTTGGCGGTATGCTCCAACTCACAAGTAGGCGTGGCCACCTGGCGTCAGTCCAATGCTCACGCGTCGCAATCTCACGATATCTATATCCTGGCCCCCCACTATCTCTAAGCATAATACCGTGGTTGTGATAAGTACCATTGACCCAGCTTTGCACTAGACTGGTAACATCCCAGAAACTATACCATACTACCTCTGGCGGGATCGTAATGGTATCATATGCCTCAGCATAACACTGGCCCATATTATCCCATGTGGCTGTCATTTCGTCCCAGCTTTTGGTAATACGATAAGCTGTTACGGATATCTCGTCTGTGCCAATGGGGTTCAGCTGAAGACGGGCCTGAATTATAAGAGCGTCGGAGGGGATTTCCGTCAAGTCAAAGCGAACCAGACTATAGTATTCTGCAAACTCGTACTGGGGGCCAACTCCCATCCAGGCAGTATCTCCCCAATAGTGATGATCATGCGACGCGCCGTCACCGATCATCGTATCGGCAACAGCAATTAACTCTGTGTTAGCAGACTCGACGTGTGCCTTGGTACGCTGCTCTTTTGCTCCGATCAGCTCTCGCACGCTAGCAGCTAATTCAACATCTCGCATAGCTTCAGCCTCTTCAGCGAGGCGCACGGCCTGATCACTAGACCCTGCCGTTGATGCTGGCCTGCTTAATCCCGTTAACATAGCAATTAGCAGTAGCACGAGCAAGCATCCATTTCGCGACCGTTTCATTTTTGCTTCCTTTTGTCCTTGGCGAGCCACGTCGCCCGCTACTTGTAACTTCCCGACATTGATGAAATCGAAATGGGGCGATCCCCATCCAAGACTGGCGTCACAGAATGAGTGTTATGTGGCAATTCCTAATCATTCAACCACAACTGGATCTCCGCCATCAAGCTCTCGGAGAATCTACCCATAAGCTCCCACGTTTTGATATATGTTCGTAATTGATCACCCATCCTCCTTGAAGCTTTATGCAAATCTCTGCTCTCACGTGAAACCTTCTCTAACTGGTCGGCCAACTCGGTCAATTTATTCAGCTCAGGGGATGGGATCACCGGCAGTTGTTCAAGCGAGTCACGATGTTTTTGGGCTGCTTCGCGATCATTCTTATCTCGATAGCCCTCCCAGAGTTTCCTAGCAGACGTTTGCAAATTGGGAGATATTTCATCGAGCCTGGTATTCATCTCTAGCATGTCAAGCGCAAAATCCGATAGATGCTCTCCAAGAGCTTGTACTGCTTTTTTTCGTCGGTCCGCACTGCCAGGACCGCTATAGTGTTGTGCAACATCGGCGTCTGCTACACGTTTTTCCCATTCAGACTGCCACTCCGCCTGCCTGCGGCGAAATTCGTCAGGTATGGACTGGAGTTCCTCACGAGCTTTTTCATAATCTAGCTGGTAGTCTATACGCCCCTTTGGAATTTCTGAGTCATCCCACACAAGTCCCTGATCAGGCGGTTCCAAGATGCCCTCCTTGAGTTTACTGATCACTACCTGGATAGCACGGGCAATATCTTCAAAAGCCTCGTCCTGATTTGTCCAAGTAGTCACAGGCTTGGCATCCGTGGGCAGAGCTTCGAGCTTGCCAAATGGTGCACCCTTCCAGACGACTGGACGCAGGATAACAGGAATCACAAGGGCTTCTCCGGCTTCGTGCCGTTCCATCGCTCGCTTTACCTCAACGTCCCAGCAATAATCTGAATCCAGAAAATCGGCGCTGACAAGCAGCAAAATCACTTGAGCCGTGTTTAAGTGCGCATCAATCTCCCCTTCCCACTCTCTACCTGCGCTGATCCTCCGATCGTGCCATCCGCTGATCACCCCTTGTCGCTTCAATATACTGAGGTGCTTTTCTAGCTCATCCCGGAGGCCTTCGTCTTCATGGGCGTAAGAGAAGAAAATCTCGATGGCCTCATCGGATTGTGTTGCATCGGTCATGGATCTGTTCCCCCATTTCTATTCTATGAGAAAAGCCGCCCCCACTTGCCCAGGAAGCGGCTTTGTGCTGGAATTGTCTCCTCTTCTTCCTGGGCCATTCAGGAATAGGTGTTGGGATTACTAGAGCCAGAACTCGGTAATCCCTTTTCTATTGATTGAAAGAGAATGGCATCTGTGAGCTTTTTTTCCGCTTGCTCGCGAGGGCTCGATGCCCGAAGCGGCCAAATTAAAGTGTGCTGTTCAACGAGCGCAGGTATGTAGCACGGTTTAGCAAATTTAACGCCTAATACTCGATCCAGACGCACTACAGTCCGCTCTGCCCTCTGGATACGTGACCGTGGCCGACCAAGTAGTAGTTGAAGGTTGCCAATAAAAAGTCAATTCAGCTTTGCCTAGTGAGGCTGGTAGTGGAGGCGCTCCTGGTAGAGAATGCAGCGCTAACCACAGGTCCTCAGGATTGTAAAGGTATGGCCTAATCGCTTCTGGCAATATCAATTCTGCTCCTTCTCCCTTGAGTAGTGGTAGTTCCTCCAGCTCCGCTTGCTTTAGCTCTAATAGCAAGTCAAACTCATACCCGGAAGTAAGAACTATCCTCTCGGTCATACTCTCTTCAGGACCCCAATTTGAAGGTACTTTTATTGAAAGTGTATCCCCGGGCACTAACCTTTCACAGAGAATCCTCACAAATGAGTGCCCCTCTCCACCCTTCTCAATTATGCATTCCTCATGTTTGGGGACACTGATATCAGAAGCAATCTCTCTATCCCATTCCATAAAGATGCTTACATCTTCAGCCATTGCGTCGCCATTGTTGCTGACGTCAATAAGCAAAATCGGCGGCGGCACTGAGGCAATAGTTTGGGTTAGGGGCAACACCGCTTCCAAAGCCGAAATATAGGATGCGTCCTTATTCTGTGCCAAGTATTCGGGCACTTGCCGGAATAAGTCTTTATAAAGCTCGTTCGCAGTCCACTCCACTAGCTCGTCTGGAATCTGTGGTTCTTGCAATCTGGCTCTACAGGACAAGCTGGCAGCCCGAGATTGTATCATTGCTTGTGTCTCGCCCACCTGCGCTTGTCTTTCCTCTGCCCTCATGACTCTGAAAGCAACATATAAGCCAATACCTCCAATAAGCACCCCTACGACTAATATCTGGATTACCTGAAGCCAGTTCTCGGGGAGCCATCGCCTTCGGTCGGCACTCATGATCTTCCCTCCTCACGGTCTCACGACTGACCATTACATACTCGCACGTGGAAACGTTCAGGGGTGGGGGAAAAAGATATTGTTCTGCTTGTACAGTATACCACATTTCGCCTCGTTTGACAACACCAAAAAAGCCACCTGTGCGATTGACGCAGACGGCTCCTTGCTCATCGCCGCCCCCTTCGCCCCTCTGCAAAGCTTGCCGTACGACAGCTAACCGCCAAATTGACAATATTCCCCTCCTGTGTACAATATGCGTGCTATTCACCTATCAGGCAACGGACGACCCCAGGAGTTCCCACAAATTCCCCTGAGTTCCCTTGCCCCATAGAAGAAAGCGCAAATATCTCGTTCCTGAGGATCAAACACAACTATGATACGATTGGCTAAATACCTGAAACCTTTTATCCTTTTGGTCCTGCTCGCCATCGTCCTGCTGTTTGTCCAGGCGAACTGCGACCTGGCGCTGCCGGATTATATGTCCAAAATCGTCAACAATGGCATCCAGCAGGGCGGCGTGGAGAATGCGGTACCCAGAGCGATCCGCCAAAGCGAGATGGATAAGCTCGTTCTCTTTATGAGCGCGGAGGACAAGGCAAAGGTGCTGGGCGATTATACCCTGGTGGATGCAAGCTCACCGGACTACGACAGGTACGTCCAGGATTACCCTGCCCTGGCCAGTGAGCCGATTTATGTGTTAAACGACGTTGACGGGGCGGAGATGGCCAGGCTGAACCCGCTGATGGGCAGAGCGTTGTTGGTCGTTTCCTTCATTCAGCAGGTGATGGCTGACCCGTCCCAGGCGGCGGCGATGGGCCAGGAGTTGGGCTTCGACCTGTCCAGGATCCCGGTGGGAACGGATCTCTTCGCTCTGTTGGGCAGGCTTCCCGCTGCTCAGCTCTCGCAGATGACCTCCGCCATCAACAGCCGGTTTGACACCATGGGCAACAGCATGATCACCCAAACGGCGGTGGGGTTGGTCAAGGCCGAGTACGCCGCGCTGGGCATGGATACCGGCCGGCTGCAAAACAACTACATGATCCATACCGGCACCCTGATGCTGCTCCTGTCTCTGCTATCTGGGGCCTGTACAATAGCGGTCAGCTTCCTGTCGGCCAGGACCGCGGCCGGATTGGCGCGCAACCTGCGCAGGTATGTTTTCACCAAGGTGGAGAGCTTCTCCAGCACCGAATTTGACCGCTTTTCTACGGCTTCGCTGATTACCCGCTCCACCAACGACGTCACGCAGATCCAAATGGTGGTCGTCATGATGATGCGCATGGTGTTCTACGCCCCCATCATCGGGATCGGCGGCGTGATCCGGGCCATGGGCAAGAACCCGACGATGTGGTGGATCATCGCGGTGGCGGTGGCTACGCTGCTCAGCTTGATCCTGATCGTCTATTCGATTTCCCTGCCCAAATTCAAGAGCATTCAGGGCCTGATTGACCGGCTCAATCTGGTGATGCGCGAGAATCTGTCCGGGATGATGGTCATCCGCGCCTTCAATCGGCAGGAGTTTGAGCAAAACCGCTTTGACAGGGCCAACAGGGACCTGACCGGCACCATGCTGTTCGTCAACCGCGTCATGGTCGTCATGATGCCGGTGATGATGCTGGTCATGAACGGCCTGTCCCTGCTGATCATCTGGATCGGCGCGCACCAGGTCGCGGAGGCTAACATGCAGGTCGGCGACATGATGGCATTCTTGCAATACACTATGCAGATTGTCTTCGCCTTCCTCATGCTGACCATGATGTTCATCTTCCTGCCGCGAGCCTCGGTGTCCGCCGGCCGGATCGCCGACGTGCTGGAGACCGCGCCCGTGATCGTGGACCCGCCAACTGAGACGCGGAGACAAGGAGACAAGGAGACAAGGGGAATCTCCCCCTCTCCCCCTCTCCCCCTCTCTGTGTCTGGTCTCGTCGAGTTCCACCACGTGTCGTTCCGCTACCCTGGCGCGGAGAAGGATGTGCTGCACGACATCAGCTTCGTCGCCAGGCCAGGCCAGACCACGGCCTTCATCGGCTCCACCGGTTCGGGCAAATCCACCATCGTCAGCCTGATCCCGCGTTTCTACGATGTGACCGAAGGCTCCATCCTGGTGGATGGCACGGACATCCGCCAGGTCACGCAGCACGACCTGCGGGATAAAATCGGCTACGTCCCACAAAAGGGCACGTTGTTCTCCGGCACCATCGAAAGCAACCTGCTGTACGCCGACGAAAACGCCAGCGACGACACCTTGAAAGAAGCGGCCGACATCGCCCAGGCCACCGAGTTCATTTTCGCCGAGCCGGAGGGATTTGCAGCCGAGATCGCCCAAGGCGGAGCGAACGTGTCCGGCGGCCAGAAGCAGCGGCTGGCGATTGCCCGCGCCCTGGTCAAGAAGCCGCCCATCTACATCTTCGACGACAGTTTTTCGGCCGTGGACTTCAAGACCGAGGCGGCCTTGCGCCGGGCGCTCAAGGAGAAAACCGCCGCCAGCACCCTGCTGATGGTGACCCAGCGCGTTTCCAGCATCAAGAACGCCGAACAGATCATCGTGCTGGAAGAGGGCAGGATTGTCGGCCAGGGCACGCATCAAGAATTGATGGAAACCTGCGATGTTTACCGCGAGATCGCTTTGTCGCAGCTTGGCGAGAATGAGGCAATGAGGGAATGAGGCAATGAGGGAAAAGGAAAGGGGAGTTGGTATGAGTGTGGGGGGCAGAGATACTTCGTCGGGTCGTGGCCCTTCGACAGGCTCAGGACGTGGCCCGATGGGCGGGCGCGGCCCCATGGGTCGGCACGGTCCGATGGGGATGATGATGAGAGGTGAAAAAGCCCACGATTTCAAGGGCACCATGATCAGGCTGATCAAATACCTCGGCGCGTACAGGGTATCCGTCGTCATCGTCATGATTTTCGCTGTCGCCTCCACCGTGTTCTCCATCGTCGGCCCCAAAATCCTGGGCAAGGCCACCACCAGGCTGTTTGAAGGGGTGATGAGCCAGATCGCCGGCAGCGGCTCCATTGATTTTGGCTATATCGGCAACATCCTCCTGATCACGGGAGGCCTGTATCTCCTTTCGGCAGCGTTCAGCTACATCCAGGGCTGGATCATGTCCGGCGTGTCCATGGATATCACCTACCGCTTCCGCCAGGACATCTCTCAAAAGATCAACCGCCTGCCGCTCAAATACTTCGACGGCACCAGCCAGGGCGAGGTGCTCTCCCGCGTCACCAACGACGTGGACACCGTCAGCCAGACCCTCAGCCAGAGCCTCACGCAGATCATCACCTCGGTTGTAACCGTGATCGGCGTGCTCATCATGATGTTCTCCATCAACTGGATGATGACCCTGGCGGCACTGCTGATCGTCCCGCTGTCTCTCGTCGTGGTAGGGCTGATCATCGGCCGATCGCAAAAGTACTTCAAGCAGCAGCAGGATTACCTCGGTCACGTCAACGGCCACGTGGAGGAAATGTACGGCAGCCACATCGTGATGAAAGCCTTTAATGGCGAGGCAAAGAGCGTTGAGCAGTTTGATGTGTACAACAACACCCTCTACGATTCGGCGTGGAAATCACAGTTTTTGTCGGGCATGATGATGCCCATCATGATGTTCATCGGCAACCTGGGCTATGTGGTGGTGTGTATCCTGGGCGGCTGGCTGGCTATCAGAAATGCCATCACCGTCGGCGACATCCAGGCGTTTATCCAATACGTCCGCTCGTTTACGCAGCCCATCACGCAGCTCGCCAACATCTCCAATGTCCTCCAGCAAACCGCTGCGGCCGCCGAGCGCGTGTTCGAGTTCCTGGGTGAGGCCGAGGAGGTCACCGAGACCGCGCACCCCGTCAAGCTGCAAACCGTGGCAGGCCGCGTGGAGTTCAAGGACGTTCGCTTCGGCTACAACCCGGATAAGGTCGTCATCCACAACTTTTCTGCGTTGGTCGCGCCCGGCCAGAAGATCGCCCTCGTCGGCCCGACCGGCGCGGGCAAGACCACCATGGTCAAATTGCTGATGCGGTTCTACGATGTCAACAGCGGCGCGATCCTGGTGGACGGCCACGACGTCAAGGACTTCACCCGCCACGATCTGCGCCTTATGTTCGGCATGGTCTTGCAGGATGCCTGGCTCTTCAACGGCACCATCATGGAGAACATCCGCTATGGTCGCCCCGACGCCACCGACGCGGAGGTCATCGCCGCCGCCAGGGCTGCCCACGTTGACCACTTCGTCCGCACCTTGCCAGACGGCTACAACATGGTGCTCAACGAGGAAGTCACCAACGTGTCGCAGGGCCAGATGCAGCTTTTGACCATCGCCCGCGCCGTCCTGGCCGACCCCAAAGTCCTCATTTTGGACGAAGCCACCAGCTCGGTGGATACCCGCACCGAAGTGCTGATCCAGGAGGCCATGGTTAACCTGATGCAGGGCCGCACCAGTTTCATCATCGCCCATCGCCTGTCCACCATCCGCAACGCCGATCTGATCCTGGTGATGAGGGACGGCGACATCGTGGAACAGGGCACCCAGGAGGAGCTCCTGGCGCGCAATGGCTTCTACGCCGAACTGTACAACAGCCAGTTTGAAACCGCACCAGTGAGCTGAACGACATTCTCTACAACAGCCAGTTCCGGTGACAGGTGTAGCCCTCCCTAAACCAACGAGGCTTCCGAAGTCTGCCAGACTTCGGAAGCCTTAAAAGGAGTAGCATAGTTTCCCCTCCCCTAATTTCTAATTTCTAATTCCCCATTCCCCGTTTTTTCTCGATCTTGGCCCAGGTATCGCGCAACGACACCGTCCGATTGAACACCAGTTTCCCATTGGTCGAATCCGGGTCCACGCAGAAGTAGCCCTGCCGCTCGAACTGGTATATGCTTCCTGAGGCTGCGCCAGCCAGACCTGGTTCCACGCGGCACGCGGTCAGAATCTCCAGCGAGTCTGGGTTCAGACTGGCTGTGAAATCCTCGCCCTCCTCCGCATCGAGGGGGTTTTCTACTGAGAAGAGGCGATCGTACAGGCGTACCTCGGCTTCGAGGGCGTGGTCGGCCGAAACCCAGTGCAGCGTTCCCTTGACCCTGCGTCCGTCGGGAGCCCAACCCCCCCGCGTCTCCGGATCGTAGGTGCAGTGCAGCTCGACCACCTCGCCCTGTTCGTCCTTGACCACGTCCACGCAGGTGACGTAGTAGGCATATCGCAGCCGCACCTCGCGACCCGGGGCCAGGCGGAACCACTTTTTCGGCGCGTCCTCGCGAAAGTCCTCCTGCTCGATGTACAGCACCCGTGAGAAGGGAGCCTTCCGCGTCCCCATGCTGTCATCCTCCGGATTGTTGATGCATTCCATCTCCTCCACCAGGTCTTCCGGATAGTTGACGAGGATCACCTTGAGGGGACGCAGCACGCCGGACACTCGCGGGGCGCGCTGGTTCAAATCCTCGCGGACGCAGTGCTCCAGCAGCGCTATGTCAACGATACTGTTCGTCTTGGGCACTCCGATGCGATCACAGAAATCGCGGATGGCCTCTGGGGTGTAGCCCCGTCTCCGCAATCCCGACAGGGTGGGCATCCGTGGATCGTCCCAGCCGTTGACGTGCCCGTCTTGCACCAATTGAATAAGCCTTCGCTTACTAATCACGGTGTAGCTGACACTGACGCGACCGAACTCGATCTGCTGCGGATGGTAGATCCCCAACTGATCGAGGAACCAATCGTACAAAGGGCGATGGTCCTCGTATTCCAGTGAGCAAAGGGAATGGGTGATCCCTTCGATGGAATCCGATTGGCCGTGGGCCCAATCGTACATCGGATAGATGCACCACTCGTCGCCTGTGCGGTGATGGGTGGCGTGGAGGATGCGGTACATGACCGGATCGCGCAGGTTCATGTTGCCAGAGGCCATATCAATCTTGGCCCGCAGCACGTGCGCGCCGTCCTCGAACTCGCCCGCCCGCATCCGCTCGAACAGATCGAGATTTTCTTCCACCGAACGATCG
>Ga0315539_1000659_pt1 | contig 25875 bp, 21 predicted proteins | sample SalMarSW160150MG_FD_203097 | JGI IMG/M metagenome (GOLD analysis project Ga0315539, IMG submission 203097) | Salt marsh sediment microbial communities from the Plum Island Ecosystem LTER, Massachusetts, United States - Salt Marsh Sediment SW1601-150 ...
GTTCGAGCTACGGCGATGGGCATTTTGCGTACCTCCTAGCCGGGTTAGAGATGTTTGCCCTATTTTACCACAGCTTGGCAAAATTGCCCATCCGTGAACCGATAGAAAGTTAGCGGAAAGTATAGTTCCTAAGGGAATTTCAGTTAACGGAGTCTCTCTGGGTCCCAATTATGAGGACGATATGGAAAGAACGATTTGGGCAGTCGAACTGTGGCTTTCAGGTATGTGCGAATATGCCTGCGCGCAGATTCTTAGATTATACTAGCATTATTTCAAAAGAAGGGGGATATACCATTGGACGAGGAACTGAAGAGCAAAATCCTGGCGGAGTGGGGGGTTGATGGTCTGCCTTTTGAACAGCAGGTGATCAGAATATTCGAAAAGGTGAGAGACATCCCTTTCGGTCGCATGGGATCCAGAGATCCAAAGGACGTTTATGAGAGGAATAAGGGAACCTGCTCAGGCAAGAATTTCTTATTAACGGAGTTGTACGAAGCCATTGGAGTGAGAACGAAGGACATGGTATGCCTGCAGCGCTGGAAGGATCTGACCTGGTTTCCAGATGATACCTACGGAGTCGTAGAGCTACCGGATGAGTTGACTCAAATGTTGGAGACGACTGAGATCGTGGACTTTCACAACTATGTGAAAATATTTGTAGCTGACAAGTGGGTCACGGTTGACGTTACGATTGACCTTCCACTCAGGAAATTGGGGTTCTATACCACAGAACACTGGGATGGAAAATCGGACATGCCGCTTTGTTTTGTTGGCACGCACAAAGTATGGGATTGTGGAGACGGCGGTTTAGAAAAGAAATTGCAATTGACCGCCATGCTCCCGCAGGAGGTTCAGGAGACGAGAATTCGCTTTCTCAGGGAGTTAACCAAATGGCTCGATGGCTTGAGGGAAAGAGGAGAGATTTGATCCTCTCGCTCGTCAAGCACGCATCCGCGTGAATATCGAACTTGGCCGATAATCGCCCCACCCTCGCTTACGGCCCACGAACTCGGACGCCGTAACGTGGGCGCGCTCCCCACCCCACAACGCACGTCCCTTCTTGGGGCCTTCCGCTACCCGGATCAGTCGGGCCTGTTCGGCTTTGCGTAGAGCATCGTTCACGCGCTCTTTCATCAACATTTCGGCTAACGATGGACTGATAAGCATCGCTCTACCTCCCTATCTGCACTTGTGCCTGCTCCCGCTTTACCCCGCGCCGAGCAGTCGGCGATGGCGGCCAGCAAACGTTCCGGCGGATCGCACTTGCTGACAAAGGCGTCGGCCCCGGCGGCCAGGGCCGCTCGACGCGCCTCCGTCCGCCCGCTGAGGACGATCACGCGTAGGTCGGGACAGACTCTGCGTAGGGCGGACAGCAAGCCCTGCCCCGATGGTTCACTTCGGCTGGGCTCAGTACGAGCGACAGGCTCACTACGACGGCTTGCCGAAGGGTCGCGCTTCGCCAGGCCCGGCAAGCCCCAGCTCAGCAACACCAGGTCGGGGCAGTCCGCCTCCATCTGGGCCAACAGATCATCGGCATTGCTGATCTCACCCACTACCTTCAACCCTGGTTGTCGTTCCAGCAACACGCGCAGCGCGAATCGTACCTTTGGTTGGTCATCAGCCAACAAGATGCGCATCTACATTACCTCATCTCCATCTCTCTATCTAGCCTCATTATAACAGAAAAATCCCCCGGCCGCATCGGACATCTGGGGGATTTTTATATTGGACAGGTGTCTAATCTTTTTCCTGGTCAGGTAACTAATTTGAGCCGCAGCGCGGTGGCTACCGCCTCCGCCCGGTTGGAAACACCCAGTTTGGACAACACGTTGCTGACGTGAGCCCTGGCCGTCGAGCGGCTGACGGTCAACCGCTCGGCGATCTCCGGGTTGCTCAACCCCTCGACCATCAGGGCCAGCACCTCGTGCTCGCGGGGGGTCAGATTGTGGCCCGGTGCGGGCTCCTGGCTGGCAGCCTGGATCAGCGCCTGGGTTGCCTCTGGGGCCAGGGTGGGGCGTCCAGCGTAGGCCGCTCGGATCGCTTCGGCCAGGTCGTCGGCCGAGACGTTCTTGAGCAGGTAGCTGATGGCTCCAGCCTGGAGTGCCTCTTGCACCAACTCCTTCTCGCCAAAACTGGTCAAGGCGATGACCTGTATCCGGGGCCATCGTTCGCGGATGGCCTGGGTAGCGGTTGGCCCGTCTACCTCTGGCATCACCAGGTCCATCAGGATCACGTCGGGCTGAAGCTGCTCGCACAGACACACGGCCTCTTCGCCACCGCCTGCCTCCCCGACCAGTTCCAGGTCAGCCTGGACTTTCAGGAAGGCCGTCAGACCTCGGCGAACCATGTCGTGATCGTCAACGATCATGACTCTAATTGGTCCTTGGTTATTGATCATTGGTCATTTCTCCCTTCCCACACGACCATTACTTGCGTGCCGCACCCCGGTTGGCTTTCGATATCGAGTGAGGCCCCGATGGCTTCGGCTCGCTCGCGGATGATGCCCAGGCCCAATCCCAGGTGATCCGATGGGACGGAGCTCTGATCGAAGCCACGCCCGTCATCGCTGATGCGCAGCTCCATGCCCCCCCAGCCTCTCCCCGCGGGGGGTGGGAGCCCCCGCAGACTCACCACCACCTGACTGGCCTGGGCGTGCTTGACCACGTTGTTCAGCGTTTCCTGAGCGATGCGGTATAAAGCCACGTGGACGTCGGGGGATAGCTCAGGCTGATCTTTCACTGTTACTGTGACTGGCACCCCCGTCCGCCCGGTGAAAGATTCACCCAGTTGGTGTAGCAAGTCGCCCAGGTTGGCCTCGACCAGGGCCGCCGGGCGCAGTTCCATTAGCAAGGTACGCATCTCGGCCAGTGCTCCCCTGCTCAATTGCCGCAGGTCTTGCAAGAGTTGCCACCCCTCATCCTGATCGCTTTCCCAAATGGCGGGCAGTGCCTCGGCGATGAGGCTGGCCGAAAACAGGGTCTGGGTGACGGCGTCGTGCAGCTCGCGTGCCAGGCGCTGGCGTTCCTCCATCACGGCCAACTGCCGGGCCTGCTCGTAGAGGCGGGCGTTCTCGATGGCGATGGCTGCCTGGTAGGCCAGGGATTGGAGCACCACCACATCGCTTTCGTCAAAGGCGTCGAGTCGCTCGCTCTCGGCGTTCAGCACGCCGATGATGGCTTCCTTCGTCCCTTCGGCAGAGCTCAGGGCATGCTTCAGAGGTACGGCCAGCTCTGATCGAGTTGGTGTCTCCACAGAGGTGTCCAGGAATCGTGGCTCCTGGCTCACGTCGGGTACCAACAGCGGCTCACCCGTGGCGGCTACCCAACCCGTGATGCCCTCCTGTCCTACCCTGATGCGCATGGCGGGCCCTTTCCATGGAGGAGTCCAGCCAGGCCCAATGGACGCTTGGAAAACCAATTCGTCTCCCTCGATGAGGCCGATACTGACCCGGGAGTATCCCAAGGTCTCCTGGATCAGCTTGACGATCTGCCCCAGCAGTTCATCAACAGCCAGGATGGAGGTTATGTGGCGTCCCACTTCGCTGATCACTTTGAATTGCCCTGCCCGGCGCTGCTCGGCCTCGAAGAGCCTGGCATTCTCTACGGCTACCCCGATTTGGTTGCCAATGGAGGTGAGCAACTGGACGTCCTGGTCGGTGAACTCCCGGTAGCCTCGGGTCACGGCGAACAGGGTGCCCATCACCTTGCCCTTCGAACTCAAGGGTACGCTGACCAGGGAGTGGAGTCCCTCCTCTTGCACCGCTGTCCTGGTGAGATGGGGGTCGGTGGAGACGTCCTGTACCACCAGGGGCTGGCCGGATTGGGCCACGCGCCCGGAGAAGCCCTCGCCTGACTTTAACCTGTCTATCTCGGCCACGAATTGGGGGCTGAATCCTTGCTGGGAAGCGATGGTCAATACCCCGGCCTCTTCGTCCAGGAGATAGATTCCCCCGGCTTCGATCTTCATCACCTGCAAGGTCTTGTCCAGGGAGTCTTTTAGTATCTCGTCCAGGTGCAGGGATTGGCTCACCGTGGCGGCGATGGCGTTGAGGGCGGCCAGCTCTTTGGTCCGCTCGGCCACTCGCTGCTCCAGGTGAGCGTACGATTCCTGGAGTTGGGCTGACATGAGGTTGAATTGCTCGGCCAGTTCTTCTATTTCGTCTCCTGTTCGAGCGGTGATCGTCTGGCCGAACTTGCCCCTGGCTACCTCCTGGGCGGCGCCGATGAGGTCGGTGATGGGTTGCGTGATCCGCTTGACCCCGACGGTGACAATGAGAGCCGTTACGATCACGCCCAGTGCCAGCAGCAAGAGCAGAGATCGCTGGTAGCTTTGAATGGGGCTGATCAACGTGGCCCAACTTTCCTCGGTGACGAGGCCCCAAGGTGTACCTGGTACCGGGGCGAAGCTGGCGACTATCTCCTGGCCATCGAGAGCGCGGGTACGTACCGCACCTACCTCTCTATTCAATACCTGCTGCACCACCGGTTGGGCGGAAAAATCGTCTCCGATGTGATTGGGATCGGAGTGGTAGATTGCCTGACCATTGCCATCCACCAAATAGGCGCTGCCGCTTTCGCTGGGGCGAAGCTTTGTAGTGTCGCTGTAAAAGGGGCTGATGGCAGTTGCACCCAGACGAAACAGGCCGGCCATTATTCCCAGGAACTGGCTCTGGTGGCCGATGATGGGCATGGCAACGACGATGACCTCCGTACCTCCTGGGCCGTCGGTCGTGATGTCCGAGAAGACCGGCCCTGGATAGCGCAACATGTGGCGAAAGTAAGAGCGATTGGCCCAGTTTTGCCCCAGGGCATCCGCCCGCTCCGGTTCGGCGGCCACCACCGTTCCATGGTTATCGAGGAGCAGTACGCCGCCGTCAAAGATCTCGAAGCGGCTTCTGGCGCTCCTGAGAGTGTCACGTCGAGCAGTTGGGTCATTCTCGATGATATCAGTGCGTGCTAAGCTGGCGAAAATACCTGTGTATTCTGTGAGAAGACCTGTGTATTCTGTCAGCCCCATTGTGAACTCACCAGCCGAGAGACGGGTCAGCTCCCGGTCCCGTTCGACAACCAGGTCTTCTGTCACCTGCTGGTAGGCGGCCAGGGTGACCCAGGCCACGGCGAGCAGGATGAGCGCCGTGGGAACGAAGGACCAGGCGATGATCCTGGTACGCAGGCTTCCCCATCGTATTCCCAATAGCATGATTGTTCTCCTTAAGTAAACAAGCCAGGTGGACCGAACACGATGGTCACCCAGCACAGTAGCCAGACCAGGCTGATCACTGCCATGTTGATCCAGTCGTCCCACCAGTCGGATAGCGCCTGCACTACCACCTGAAGGGGGACAGGCAATCTCTTTATCGTCAAGCTGTTCCTCTTGCTGACTGCTATCTGGCCGCTTCAGCGCCAGTGACATCGCCGAACGTATTGACCTTGAGCGTCCAATAACTGCCCACGTCAAATCTCGAGAACTCGCTGGCCGAGTCCACGTCGTACGTGTAAGTCTCCGCCTTGTCATCGGCTCTAAATGTGACCACGTATTCTTCTGCCCGACTCCCTTCACGCTGGTCTGACCACAAAGACAAGTTGGGCCATTGGGGATTGAGATCATTGCCCTGTGCTACGGCTTCATCCACCACCGTCCACTCGTTGACCGTATACTCGCACTTGTTCTCGTAGATTCTGTATTCGCAGTCTTGCACCACCTTCCCGGTGCCGTCACCTTGATCTATGGTGTACGGCGTGCCGCACACCTCCTCCGCCCCGGGCGCCGGCTCCGACTGCGTGCGGCGGAACTCTTTGGAGCACGAGCCTACCACTGCGCCGGCCGGGATTTGATCCTCCCAGTCTTCGTGCGTTACGGGGCGCTGCTCCATGATCGCAACGCTGCGCTCCCACATCACCGACTGAACGACAGCGGGCGTATCAGTCGTGCGCGAGCCCAGAACGAAATAGGCTACCGCGCAGATGGACATCAAAACGACCACTGCCGCGATGGCAAGGCCAGCAACGCGAGAGCGAGGCTTAGGGGCAGCAGCGGGTTTGGCGGGCGGGGCCTCAGCCGGCTTCTGCAGAGCGCCACCGCACTTCTTGCATTTGACAGTGTTGGCGGGGTTCGGTGTGCCGCAGTAGGGACACGGCACGTCAGCCACAGGCTCGGCCCTGAACGCACCCACCACGCGCCCCTTTTCGCGCTCCACAGCCCCGGTCAGGTCACCGCCACAGTGTCTACACTTTTCGGATCCGGCTACGTTGCGCGTCCCGCAATAAGGGCAGTGAATGTCGGCCATGCCGCGTTTGGCTTGGGCCAGTTTTGCCTCGTCGGTGATCAGCTCTTGTTGCGCAGGCGCCTCGAACTGATCCTCCTCGCCCATCATCGCCCCGCAGCCAGAGCATTTCTTTTGAGTGCCCGGGTTCCTCGTGCCGCAGTACGGACACGTCCATTCCAGTTCCACGTAGCCAACAGTTTTCTGGGTCATTGCTCGTTTCCCTTCCTCACAGTGAACTCCGCCGAAGGGCCTGTCCTGAGCGGAGCCGAAGGGCTGTGTCAGGTTTGGGGCGGTACATTCTGATCGTAACCATCTACCCGTCTCGGCCACAGGGCCTCAAGGCGGTTTAGCTCAATTCCTGGGCCATCGCGGGGGAGGATCGTCGGTCGTGGTTTTATGGTTGAGGCTATGATTCTTGAATGCGGCGCAGAGCTTTTGCCCGTTTCGATCCGTGAGGCGGACTGGAGAATGATATCAGCGCCGGTGTTTGCTTGCCTTCCTATACCTATACACACCCTCCGCAACTTTTTCAAAGACCTCGGGATGATGAGCCATGATCTTGAGAACACTACGCTCACTCACCCGTAGTTTGGGGTGCCTATCTGCAACCATGCGTGCCAGCACTGTATAGTGAAGCGGACGGCCGTGTGCCTGCAGTTCTGAACGTACCGCACGGATCAACCGCTGCTGGCGTTTGCGTTGTGCTTCAAAACGTTCACGATAGAGAACGAAGAACGTTCTGGTGTCCAGCATCAGAAACAGGTCGCGTAGCAAGGGGCAGGTCTCAGGAGAAAAGAACGCACATTGATCGCAATCGAACTCCTCCCATTTAAGACAGTCAGGGCAGTCATAGGGGGAGATGCGAACACCATCTACCCAAATGTGCTCGCTACGGCTGATACCAGCCCAAGATACTGTAGCCTCTTCGCCATCGGTCTCGGGCGGCCAAATCTCGTCCATTTGGAGATCCCGGCTTGTCTTGACTCATCTGTTCCTCACCCCGCCATGTCCGGGCTGTCTACATCCATCGCTCCCAGGCGGGGATCAGCCAACAATTCCTTGACTTCCTGGGGTGTAATCTCGCTTGTGTCGTCCGGGCCGCGAGCTAGCTGGCTCTCGAGCAAGACGTGGTTGGCATATAGCATCAAGCGGCGAGGTGTCAACGCTTTGGCTTCGGCAATGTGCTTCACCAGCATTTCGACCGCTTCTGGAGAAAACGGGTATGCCCAACGCTCGTCTTGCCGCAGTCGAAAATGAGCCAGCAAGTCTCGAATGAACTCGATAGCTTCCACTTGACTCAGCAGATCCAGGCTGATACTCTGCGGCTCAGCGCGGCTCTTCAATTCATCACTCAGCAAATACGCCACGTTGTCCTCGCGGCCAAACGAGACCGAGAGGATGACTTCCAGGCCGTTGGGATGCTCGTTGTAGTAGCTGTGCAAGCCTGCGTTTACTTCGCTCATCACGCGCGACTTCAGCTCTCCGATGCGCTGGTATTCGTCTAACATGACTACCAGCTTGGTTGGGGGATTTGACTTGAAAGTCGCCAGGCGCGTCAATGCGGTGAGCGCATTGATGGCATCTTCGGGGGTCTTGATGCGATAGGTCACACCAACGGCGCGGAGATCACGGGCAGTCAGCCCCGGCTGGGCAATAAGCCACTGACGAGCAGCGGTGGCTTTCTCGGCGTCACCACCACGTATGGCGAGGACAGCATTCACCACACCAGGTGACTTGGAGAACATGGGATGAAGCGTCAAGCTTCCCGACGACCAATTACTTCCCACTTTCACCAACTGCTCCCCCAGAAAATCCCAGGGCAGTTGTGAGACGATTGCTCTATGTACTTCGAGGAATCCACTGATGCGTTTGGGCATGACAGCATAAACAGGGATCAGTCTGCCTTGAGTCTGCTGGCACAGATGCCGCAAATGCAGCAACGTATGAGTCTTGCCCATGCCAAAGTTGGCCCACAGAAGATGCAGGCCAGACTTGGGCGCAAACTGCATTTTCCAGAGGAGGCGCTCAAGTTGTTTTTTCGTCTGGCGGCGGCCTGCCCAGATCATGGCAAACTCTGAATCAGGGACGACCTGGAAAGGCCATGCTTTCAAGTTAAGATGCTCATACATGGGGGCCTACTCGTCAGGATTAGGTAGGTTGAATTTGGACCACACCTGCTCCACGAAACGCTCGGCGGCAGCTTGGTCCAATGTGCGAGTGAAGTAGGTATCGTGTAGACGCTGGCGCAGGTCGCGCAGGTACTGCACATAGTTGTTGACCGTCCGTGAGACTTCCACTGGCTTTTCGGGCAGTCGGGCAACCTTCTGTCCAGCCGCCTGGGCAAACAGGACGTAGCGAGCCTCGAACTTGCTGGCCACGGTGAGGGTCTGCCCGTCGTCGGTGATCAGCTCTTCCTGGCCAAAGTGGGGACCAGCGTAGCGCAGCGGAGAGTCGGGCAATGGGATCTCCCGAAAGGCACCGGCGCGGGCAGCGGGAGAGAAGAAATCATCGGGGAAGCGGGGTGGGCCGTTAGGCAACAGGTCTTGCAACACCTCTTCGGCCACGCGGTTAGCCGCTCGGTGAGGGCGGCTCCGTCGCGCCTGGCCCCGCATCTGGCCCAGTTGTACCCTTTCCTGAACCAGGGTGGTCAACCCATCGTACAGACGGGGCAGCCAGCGGTCGGGGTCCAGGCCCATGGCCCGCAGCACGGCGGTGTCAAGGGCTTGGCGATCAGGCTGCTGAACCTCGTCAAAAACGGAGCCAATGGACCGCGTGAGCAACGGCTGGAAGGCAGCTACGATGGCCTGGCGGTCGGCCTTGTCGAACTGCCGCACGTCTGGCACCTGCAGGTAGTCGCGGGCGTCCTCGACTGTCAATTCCAGTGCTCCATCGCCCAGCGTCACCCGACCAGCCAACTCGGTGAAGAAGGCAACAAGGCTGGAATTCATAATCGCGGCCGCCAACTCGTGAGGCACTCCCTTGACAGGAGAAAGAAAGTACAACCGCTTGTCGGCGATCAACGGCTTGTCGCTGTACTTGTGCATGTGGCGGTCGCCATAGGCGCTGGCGATAAACAACTGACTGAAGTGAGTCTCGCTCTTTGGTAGGGCATACCAGCCCGGCTGACGATTCTTCACCCACGGGCCATCGGGCCATTTCATCCCCTGCTGTACCACTCGTCTGTACTCCTGCTGCTCACCCCATTCGATGTAGCGCAGCGTACCCAACTTGCCCTCGGCTCTCAATTCGTCCTTCGTCTTGCGACAGACGAACACCTTCAGGTTGAGGTCGTTGAGATAGATGCGAATGGTATCAGTCTCGCCAGGCGACTTGATTAGCGTCCAGCAGAATTCGGAATCAATGGCCCATCGCTGGATCGTCTCTTCGTCCACGTAGAAGAACTCGTTGATGCGGGTCGTACCACCGCGGGCAGGCGGTGCCACGTCGCGCAGCAGAGCCAGCTTGTTGCCCGCCTGGACCAGCAGGTCGAAATAGACGCCCGGGGCGCGGAGGTATGGCCCCCACTTGAACGTCTGTCCAGTCGTTTCCACCTGCTCGCGCAGCACACCCTGGCGAACGGCGCGGATGCGAAAGTCGTCATCCTCGTGGACAGCAGGCTGTGCCTCGTCATCGCTGGCCTGCCACACGGCCTGGATCCGCTTCACCAACCCATCCAGCCCGGTCCAGCGATTCAGGGCCTCCAGGCGCAGGTCCCAGGGGATCAGTTCGGCCAGGGGACGCTTGACCTTGACGAAACGGGCCGGATGAGCGTCGCGTTCTGCCGGGTTAGAGCAGCGTTCGACGATGGTGACGACGGTATTGACGGCCGCCTGCAAGAACCAGGGTTCGCAGCGACTCTCCAGGACGGCGACAATCTTGAAGTGGTCGAGGAGAAAGCGCTGCAAGGCGTAGCCATAGCCCACGTCCAGCCAGGCGTTGGAGGTGACGATGCCCATGCGCCCACCCTCTTTGAGGAAAGCGGCGGCGTGCCAGAAAATGGAGACGTAGAGATCGGCATAGGTGGAGATGATCGGGGTAGCTTTCTTCAGAAATATGTCCGGCGCCAAGCCATTTTGACGCGCCAGGCGATGCTGCTTCTCGTCGGCCTTGCGCTTGAACGTGAACCCATCGGGATAGACCCGGAACCAGTCATCCGCCAAGCGACGGGCCACAGTCTGGCGGTAGCCCTTCACCGTCCGCTCGACACGGTCGGCACTGATGTAGGGGAAGTTGCCCACGATGGCGGCAAAGGCAGGGATCAGTTCGTCTACCCAGCCTTCACCCTCCCCCTGGCCCCCTCCCTCTCCCAAACTGAGGAGAGGGAGGGGGGACTTTAGTGGAGGGAAACGGTACGTGCCACCGGGTACGATGGCGAAAACGTCTTCGTTGAGGATGCGGGGGAAGTTGCCCGGATCGCCAATACGCTGCCGAAAGAGGTTGATGGTGGCCAGCTCAGCAGGAAAGGGAGCGATGTCCACACCCCAGAGCTGGCTCAACAGCCGACTGTGATCACGGACGCCCAGGCGGGTGCAGAGCCGGTCATAGGCACGAATGAGAAAAGTGCCGGTGCCGCAGGTGGGATCCAGCACGGTGTCGTCGGCGTTCCGTACACAGAAAGCGACGATGAAGTCCACCAGCGGCTCCGGGGTGAAGTACTGGCCCAAGGCATGGCGGTCTTCTGGCGGTATGAGCCGCTCAAAGACTGCACCCACCACATCTTGCGGCAGGTGGGCAAAGTCGCGGGTGTTCAGATCAGTCACCAGGTCGCGTAACTCGGCTGAGGCAACGGCGGGAAAAGGCAGGCGATCCACCACGTCCTCACGGAACACGGCATGGTAGTCAACTCTGTGTGCTGCCGCGAAGCGGTCTTGAAGGCGGGGGAGTACCTGGCCGGTGTCCAGCCCTCTCAAGTCCATAGGTGGCAACTGAGGCACGGCTCGGCGCAGACTCTGGTAGAAGATGATTTTGCCCAGCAGACGGTAGACGGCCTGGCGGACGACGGCCTCGACAAAATCGTCGGAGCGCAGGTTGGCCGGGATGCCCTGGCGCACTGCCCATTCGCCAAGTTCCTGTCCGAAGACCGGGTCCATGTGCAGCTTTGTCTTCAGGGCCTGGTTGACGGCCGGTTTGAGGACGTTCACGGCGCGGATCAGCCGCTCGACGAAGAAGTCGGCGTCGGGGATCACCAAGTCGAGGGAGCCATCACGATGAAGGGCAGACAGGTCAGCGGCCATCTCGTCGGCCCGATCGGCCAGGGCATTGCGCTCTGGTGGGGAGAGGGAGCCACTGGCGCCAGTCGCAATCTGGAAAAGGGGTGGGTAGCGCTTGACCGGGGCAGGCATATCGCCGGGGCGATCAGGGACGGGTAGGAGCCAGCTATCGCGAAGGTTGCTGACGATCAAGTAGGCGACACGCCGGGCGCGGGCGCGACGGGCCAGGTACTCGATCAGCCCGGCTTTGCCTACCGTGATTGTTGGCGCTGTCAGGCCCAGCAGGGCAAAGGGCGCACCCTGGACGTGGACGGTGAGAGTGCGCAGGGGCCCGCCGACGCCAATGGGGTCATCGGAAGCGAAGGGCTCGTTGGCGCTGAGGCCCAAGTGGGCAGCAGTACCTAATCGGTCCTGAAAGACAGCAAGAGCTGCATCAAGGCGAGCCTTGTATGACATCGTCATAACCAACCGTGTTTGGCTTAACGCTAGGCAGGCGCTTCCAGGAAGCGGGCATGGGCCAACACTCCCATGCGGTTGACGGTGAAGCGCACCTGGTAGGGATTAGCTTTTTGATAGGCAATAATCGCCTCTCGCGCTACTGCTGGTTCGATAACGAGGCCGTGTTCCAGCAAAGCCTCAATTCCGGCTACCAGTGCCATTTCCTCGATGGGAGCGTAACCACCGGTGCTCTGAATAGCGTTCCAGGAGCGGTACAGATGAGGCGCGATAGCTTCTGGGTGGGTGACAGGCGTTGAGGGAAGATTGCAGGCGTGGGCGGCAGTAGCAAAAAAGCGAGTTGCCAGAAACTCTGCTACTTGTGCATCGCTATCTACTTCGGACAATGCCTTGGCCCAGGCCAGGCCGGCTGGGGTGAAGGTGTAGCTGTAGCGGAAGGGGTCGGGTTTGCGCAGCATGCCAATGTCTACGTAGGGTTCAACGCGGGGACTGCCTGCTTCTATATGTGCTCCCCCCCCTGTGTAGGATCTCTCTCGCCATTTCTCAATGCTGTCCGCGACTTGTGAGAGCACTGCAAGTCGGTCTCGTTCCTCTGCGGAAAGCTGACGGTTGCGGTGGCGCTTGATGAGAGCGCGGAGTATCTCCGATAGCCGGTCGCCAGCATCCCGGTCGCTGAAGCTATCGGCAGCCTCAGCAGCCAGTTGGCCGAACAAGGGAGCTATGATTTCTCCATCGTTCTCCAGCAAGGCGTAGAGCAGCAACAACGCCTGAGGGCGGCTGAGGCGCAACGGATTGGCATCGGGCTGGTACTCGAGAAAGGCATCAAGCTCTGCTTCTGGCGTGAAATAGAGCAGCGACAAGGCACGGGTGTTGGGCGAATAAGTACCAGCTCGGATGAGACCCAGAGCCACGCCTAGCGGTGGATACTTGCGCTGGTCGTTGCGCACTAGCTTGCCCGTTTGCGAGGGCAATGTAGGGTCGGCCAGGTAGAGGTCTTGCAACTCCATGGCCACGATTACCTCTTCGCCTTCATGCCAGGTGGCGGCTTGCTTCTTCAAGCCATTGTAGACCCGGTCGTAGAGTCGCTGGCGGATGTAGACCACTCGGTCAGCAGTAAGGGGGACGTATGCTTTGCGCATGATTGTCTGGATGAGATCGCTGCCCAGATTGTCCAAGCTGGACGTGTTCATGGCAACCACTCTGCGCACCAGGCGCTTGAGATAGCCCAAGCGTTGCATACATCGGGTTGTGCGTGAAAGGGCACGAATCTGAGCCATGCTCAAAACCCCCCGTGGACACTGACGCGGGGGCGAATGTCCACAATGATGGCGCGTTCAGCCTCGGTGTTGGAGACCAATGCCTGGCCTACATCCAGACTACGCAGCAGATCATCAAGGGCCAACGTGCGGTTGGCGTAGCGCACTTCCTGGGGCAGGTTCGATTTCATATTGCGGCGTACATAGTCAATGTCGCCCTGCACTGTCAACTTGTGAGCGATGAGCGTATCCACCTGAGCAAGCAAGCGACTGTCCAGAGCGGTGGGTTGCTGGGTCGCTACCATAAAGGACAGGCCGTAGTTGCGACCTTCGCGTACAAAACGCACCAGCATTTCGCCTGCCGCCGTACGGCGCTCCGATGGCAGCACATTCTGGGCCTCATCCAGAGCAACCCAGGCTGGCGGCACAGCTTGGGCTAAACTGGCCTCAATGCGTGCCCGCTCTTCGCTCGACAAATCAGGTCGGATCGCCAGGTGCTTCTCCGCCTCGGATGCTTCCGTCCGCGCATCGAGCAGGCGGCGGATCAACGCGCTGAGGACCACCAGCCGTAACGGACCCGACATGCGGTTCATGACTAACACGTTCATCCGCCCTGGTGTCAGAAGATCTAGCAGCGGCGTGCCTTCATCCTGAAATAACGGATTGCGCCGAAAGGTGCCGAGTTGCTGTAGCACGGCGCGCCTCGTTTCCGCCTGATAGCTGCTTTGCAGCTCGTCGTCTAGCTTGATGCAAGTGATCAGATCGTCCAGGGAATAGACCGGTTTAGGTACCTGTCGTCTGCCTTCACCTTGCCAGCCTTCTACGGTAACTTTGAGGTAGGCGTCATTGAGCAATTGCCCCATGCGGTCCTGATAAATATCCAGGTCGAGCAGGTAGCCCCAGTCTGCGGCGGTAAGGTCGGGGGTGCGCACAGCAAACTCGTGGTGGCTGGCTGGTGTTGTCTCGCTCCGCGTGCCCTGGGGGATCCACACTTGGACATTGAGAGGTTCGGGTTGCAGGTTCCAGCCGCGCCAGACGGCCCGTTGTTCTTGGATCACCGGTCGCTCGGCTGCTTCGGTCAGGCTGATGTCGGTCCACTGGAAGATGCCCAGCGTGTCGAACAATAGCACAGCTCGATCTTGCCCAATATGAGAGATGCTGCTTTCACTTCGGCGGGTGCAGAGGCTCTCCAGCATGGATCCCATAGTGTAAGACTTGCCTGAACCTCGCTTACCAAAGATAGCGATAACATGGGGGTGAGCAGCGTCGAAGCGGACGTCGGTCAACGCGCCAGTTTCAGCCAGCCGCCCCAGGTAGAGCCAGGCAGCGGCACGGCCGTCTGGGTCGCCGACGATGACTTCCTTTTGGGTGAGTAGGCGGGGTTTTACAGTGAACTTTTTCATCACGCAAACACGTATTGAGCCACGCCGTTGACGATTCCCTCGTCTACCAGATACTTTTCCTCGTCCCAAGACTGGATGGCGCACTCGTTGATGGCATTAATGATGTAACGCGGCAGTGCTCGGGCCGGGTCTTGGGTAGTGTAGTCTGCCAGCAGTTCAAAGGCGCTGCGCTCGAAGGGATAGATACCTGGCTCTGTATCCAGGTGGTGTTCGCCGATACGGGCCTGAGCCTGCTCCTGGTCAATCAGGTTGCTGAGCAACTCGCGCACGAACGCTTTGACGTCCGACACAGCAGGCAATGGGGGAATGTCCATGTAATTGCTGGCACCAATGCGTCCCCGCACGTCGCCCCGGCGCAATACTTCCGGCCCATCGTCAAATACATCGGCCTTGAAACCGATCAGAAAGCCCACACTGGCGTTGGCTGCGTCGGCCAGCCGGCGGAGGTATTTGTGTATGGACTCGGCTGCGTCGCCAGTACGAACGTTCTGCAGTTCCTCCAGTTCGTCTAATAGAAAAATCAGCTTTTCACCTACTTGGTTGGCCAGATTGCCAATGGCCACCAGTGCATTGACCAAATCACCTGCACCGATGTCGCCCAGGTTGCGGGTGACTGAAAGGTCGCTCACCTCGGCAGCCTTGAGGGATTGCCCCGTGATCCAGCGCCAGGCAGTGAACGTACGCTCGCCAGCCCCCCGAAGTTCCTTCAGGGCCAAGGCGATATTCGGGTCATCTGTAAGCTCCTGAAGAGCGGTGTCCAGGTTGGAAACCTGGTCAAACAACCGGCGCACCCAGCCAGCTACGGTCGCCTTGCCCAAGGCTTCCATCAACTGCATGTGGAGATCTCTGGCTGTCGAGTTGCTGCGCACCTCGATGATGGCGTAAATGGTGTGCGGCACCCCTTGGCATGAACTGGGTGTGTCGGTCTTAAGGTAGTGTTCCAGATAAAACAGCGTTTGTGTCTTACCAGAGCCATAAGGACCCCACACCATGAGCTTCGGCACCCCCGGCGCGATGAAGGCCTTCCGCAACTGTTTCTGGAGGCGACTCTTGATGTCGTCTCGTCCGAAATAGAAACGGGCGTCGTCAGGGTTGACTTGCGGATCAATCGTAAAGTTGAGGCGATCCTTAAGGCAGAACCATTTCGGGAACTCCATCATTGAACTATTCTCCTTTCGACTGGACTAATGGATTGCATTGATGGCCTTGATGCATTGGCTCATCGTCCGTAGGGCGTAGCCGCCCCATTGGTACAAATCGTGCAAGATGCTTCGCCCGTGCCCACGGGGAAAGATCATCATACCCAATTCAATGTTGTAGCGCAAACCTCTTTCCGTCAGGTTGCCGGATCCAAAGAGGGCAAAACTCTCTGCTTCGTTGCGACTCCAAACCAGGTACAGCTTGGCGTGAATGTCAGGATTGTAGCGAATCTCGGCTAGAGGACACTGCCGGAGTACCGCCACACCGGCCTGATGATACAGCTCGCGTGGCTCCCGAGTGATTACATAAAGCCGGGTGCGGTCTGCCAACGCTTTCTCAATAACAGCCCTCAATTCAAACGGCGTTCCGGCCAAATCCCCGATAAAAGGGCTGACAATGACCATCGTCTGGGCAACCACGCCGCCCAGCAGATAGCGTTGGAGAAACCGCTCTACTGGACGTTCGGTGATTACCTGAGCATAAGGCGGAATGACCCCTTCCACGCGACTTTCGCCACCAACCAGCCCTTCTCTGGCTCTCACTTCAAGTTCAGCTAGTTGGCGAAAACGAGGATTGAACAGAATCATCTCTCGGATCTGGCCGACGCTCATTGCCCGCTTGTCTGTTTCATAGCGAGAGTAGAAGTCAGTATGACCGCCCAGAGTCACCATGTGGGGGCGCTGATCGCTGGAGGGCACATGAATGACAACAATGCCTTGGTTGAAGCCTATCTCAAAGGCTCGTATCTCCAGACCCTCAATGCGATCACGGATGTAGCCCAGACAGGCTTGTTGCATTGCGTGAGCCACGGTTTGCGGGTCGTCAAATGGAGTCAGCTCGAGCGGCCGACCAGTCCCATCCTCTCGAACACCCAGTATCAGGTAGCCGCCTTCTGCGTTGCCCAGAGCAACAATGTCCCGTAGCATCTCGTGGCGATCTCTGTCACGACCGCCGTAAGGTCTCTCCTTATAACCCAGGTGGAGACCTTCGGGCACCCGGTTGTCAATCAGCAAGCGGATGTCGTCGAGAGAGATATCGTTGAGAGAGCGACCACTGAAAATCATCACTGTCCACACTTGTTGAAGGCTGGGGTGTCACGCCCGCTCTGGCCACTGCCTCGCTGGTGGGCGCGACCGGGCAAGGCTCTTTCTGCTTGCCCATGAACTGGGACTACAAGAGAGATTGCTGTGCAATCCCCTTTGTCTATTTGGCTGCTAGGTATATAGTATACCATGTTTCGCCTCGTTTGGCAACAAAAAAATCCACCTGCGTGGTTAACACAGGTGGCTTTCCCTCTTTCACCCCTCTGCAAATCACGCGCCGAAAACACGACTCCAGAGCCTCGGTGCTCAGTCGAGCCGTCGAGCCGCCCAGGGCAAAACGCCCGCCGCCCCGCCTCCCTCACCCCGACCGCTGCCGGTGGGCGAAGAAAGTGGGGCGGCGCTCTGGATGATTCGGCTTCTTTCTACCACGTGCTCGATTGGCGAATGGTGATTTTGCCGATGGCCTGGCCCACCTCCAGATCAACGCGGTTTTCGGCAGTGGCGTAGCCGGGCGAGGTGTAGACGTCGCCCTGTTGCTGGTAGCCGTCCGGCAGGTCGCTTACGGAGAGTCCAGTGTCTACGCGGACGCGCGCCGCCAGCCCAGCGGGGATGACGACCACCGTCTCGCCGATGGCGCCCTCGATCTTGGCGTAGAAGCGCCCCTCGTCAGGCAGGGTGACGATGGCCTGGCCGATCCCCACGCTCACCTCCAAGTCGTCCACCGTCAGGCCTGTCAGGTCAAGGTCGGCCCGTCCCGCTCCAAGATCAACCTTCAACTCCAGGGGGACTTCGGGAGCGAGCCCCAGCTCCCAGCCCGGCTGATCGCCCCACCAGAAGAATGGACCACCCGTCGCGCCCTCAGTTTGTAGGGTAAAGGTCGCCGTCTTGCCCGCCATTGTGAAATCACGCTTCGCCCTCTGTCCCCGGCCCATCTGAATCACGCCTTCGATCAGGTTGGCCGATTCGGGGAGCGCCTCGATGCGCAGCGATCCGAGGCCGGGTTCGATGACGATCTCAGCCCGGCTCGCTTCGCCCAAAGCTTGCCTGACCTCTTCACCCGCCACTACCTGCCTGGTTCCTATGTCTGGTCCGAGCAGCCAAAGCGCTCCGGCCAAAATGACTACTGTCAGCACCAGAGCCAGCAGGGAACCCCAGACCGAAAGGCGATTGAGGATGATTTCCAGTCCTGCGGCGATGAGCAGGATTGGCCACAGGCGGAAGATCACTTCCCAGACACTCCAGGCCAGAACCCCCATGTTGTTCAGCAGAAAGACGATTCCCAGCCCGATCAGGATCACAGGGCCAACCAGGCTGACCCTTCGGCTTCGCTCAGGGCGGGGCCTTGGTTTTTGTTCTTCCATGTCAATCTCCTTTTGCACAAAGTGAGATAAACCAGGTTTTTTTCGCTCGAATTACAACCCTTAGGATCTGAACAGGCGAAAGAGGAGATAAAGCCCGGCCAAGATCAGGGCTATCGGCCACAGATAATTTAAAAGACCTGTGGTGGCGGCGGTGATCAGCAGCCCCATCACCAGGAGCACAGCGGCAGGGATGAGGGCCCACTTCATCCGCCCGTGGGGGGTGGGCAGGAAATAGAGCAGGCCGAAGGTCAGCCCCAGGCCCAGGAAGAGCACCCCGCCCGTCTCCAGGCCCTCGAAGACGGAATCAAGGCCAGCGATCAAGGCCAGGGTAAACATCACGCCGCCGGGGATGACGGCCCACCAGGACTCGCGTTTTAGGAAGTAGATCACCCAGAAGGCCAGCCCAATCCCACCCAGAAAGAGCGTGCCGCCCAGGATGTCGCCGACCCTTGGGAAAAACTCATCCAGAGCGATCAGCGCGGCCAGGCCGAGCAGGGCGAACCCTGGTATGATCGCCCACCATTGGGTTCGATTGGTCAGGAACATGTACAAGAAGATCAGGCCGCCAGCGGCAAAGATGAGCGCCCAGATCAGGGCCACGACGCCCACAAAAATCCCGATATTCTGGAGCAGGAGCAATACCCCGACGACGATCAGCAGGATCCCTCCAATAGCTCGTACATCGAATCGTTTCATTGACTTAAGACCTCCTCATTATGGGATGAGTATGATGTTCGTGGTCAGATCGGAATGAAGTGAAGTACTGCCTGCGTGAAGCGTGAAACGTGAGATACAGCGCTGTACTACGAGTCACGTTTTACGTTTCACGTTTGACGCCTCTTTGCTAGGTTGCGTGGTTTACTACAAACCATACCTGTCAACGAATGGTGATAGGCCCCGATCCCTGGTCTATCTCCAGCGTGATGGTGTGCTCGGCGGTGTCGTAGTTGTCCGTCTCCCACACGCCATCGCCGCTGCTCTTGCCCTGCACCAACTCGAATCGCGTGTCCGGGCTGAAGGGGCCGCTGCCCGAATTGAGCTCCACGCGCGCGCCCACACTTCTGGGCAGGACGATGGCGAGAGGCCCGGAGCCACCGTCAATTTTGGCCTCGAAGGTATTGTCGGACGGCAAGACCAGGTCAATAGGCCCGGAGCCAGCGTTGAGTACCAGGCCGCTGACCTGCAAGCCGGCCAGGTCGAAGTCGCAGGGACCGGAACCGGCGTCGAAGGTCAGGTCGAGGGGCACATTGGGGCTGAGCCCCACGTCCCAGCGTTTGTCTGTCCGATCGCTGAGGTCAAATGGCCAGAGCCAGATTCCGGTAGAGCGGCTATCCAGCTTCACGTTGGCCTGGCTGCCGCGCACACTCACGTCGAAGGTTAGCTCACCGAGGTAGTCAACGTCACCCTCGATGAGGTTGGGCGAATCCTCCAGCGGGCTCAGGTAGCCGGGCATGCTGGTCCAGTCAACGTAGACCGTGGCTTGCTCCACACCTGCCAGGGAATATTCGACGTGCCTGGTGTGGAGTGCAGGCTGCTGGATCCAGTCGGATACTCCAGGGATGTTCTGCGCGAAGAGGGCAACCAGCACTATCACGCTGATCAGCACCAGGATCAGCACCGCGCTGATGATAGCTCCGATTACTGAGCGATGGCCGATCAACAGGTCAATGCCGAGGGTGATGATCAGCAGCGGCCATAGTCGCCAGAGGACACCCCACGATTCCCAGGGCAGGTAGCCCAGGTTCGATAGCAGTAGCATGATGCCAGCGCCAATGAACATCAGAGGCCAGAAGACGGAGGGCGGACGACGGCGCCGTGGCCGACGAGGTTCGTACGGTGGCTGCGGCGGCTCCTCTGGGATGATGGGTGGGATGGCTGGCGCAGTTGGCTCTTTGCCCGCTGGGGCCGTCTCGCCTGTCACCAATTGCTCTTCTTCAAGCGGTTCTTGAAAGTTTGACATAATGCACCTCCTAATCTTGTTTTGATTGGTTCCGAATCGCACGAGAACGCTTGATACTTTGCCGCCTGCTGGTGCAGAGATGCTGCGTGAAACGTGAAGCGTGATCCGTGAGAAGATTGTCTTCGCGTTTCACGTTTTACGCATCACGTACACATATCTATACGTAAAAGCCGAAGCAAAGTTGCGACCTCGTTTGCCTTCACCGGCTCAATGTGGTAAAATGCAGTAACGACTTATTTCAGGAGGTAGGCCAATGGCTGAAGGTGATCCTGGAGAAATGCTCAACGCTCTTTTACAACCCTGGCACCAGGCCGTGGGCGATCCGGCCAAGGCTCAACAGGAGGTGCTGCGTCGCCTCCTGAAAATCTACGCCCAAACCGATTACGGAGCACAGCACGGCGCGGCCCAGATCGAGACCATCGAGGGCTATCGCCGCGCCTTCCCGGTGGCCACTTACGAGGACTATCAGCCCCTCATCCAGCGGGTGATGGCGGGCGAGCTGAGCCTGCTCCTCAACGAAGAGCCGATTGGCTGGGCCATCACTCGCGGCACGACCAAGGGTGAGTCCAGGTTCATCCCCATGACGTCCACCGACTTACAGATGCGCGTCAGTGCGGGCCGGGCCATGATGAACTATGTGGTCGCCAGCGGCCGATACGATCTGTTTCAGGGCGTCAACCTGAACCTGAACTTCCCCTCGGTGGTGGGGACGGTGCAGGTGGGCGAACGAGAGCTGGAGTACGGCTACAGTTCTGGCATCTACACTAAGTACGTATCGGCCCGCACTCCCGTCCGTTCGGTGCCAGCGCAGGACGAAATTGACGCCCTGGGCGGGGGCAAGACCATCCGCGACTGGGAGGCGCGCTTCGAGCTGGCCTACCAGAAGTGCCAGGGCGAGAACGTCACCCTGGTGGGTGGCGTGGCCCCGACCGCTCGCGATTTCGGCCGCTATCTTCACCGCCAGCACGGAATCTATCCCAAAGACCTGTGGCAGGCACAGATCATGACCCTGGGCAGCGTGCCGGGCATCAACACCCGCTATCAGTCCACGCTGCGCGCGCTCTACGGCCCTGTCGCTATCCGCGAGATCTACGGGGCCACCGAGGGCATGTTCGGCCAGCAGCGGGACGAGCGCCGCGCCTGGGTGCCCAACTACGACCTTTTCTTTTTCGAAGTGAAAACCAAGACGGGCATCAAGATGCTGCACGAGATGCGCCCCGGCGAGATGGGGAGCCTGGTCGTCTCCACCCCTATCCTGCCCCGCTACGAAATCGGCGACCTGATCCGCGCTTTTCGGCCGCCCTACTTCCGCTGCATCGGCCGTGACCGCTGGTGGACGCCTTTACGGTATATCTGGGATGAGTTCAGTACGTTGAATCTGGGACGGCTATGAGAGAGAGAATAAAAGCTAGCTGAGCAGTGTTACATTGGTGTCATTGCGAGCGTAGCGAAGCAATCTCCCGCCTGCAATTTGCAAGCAACGGTGGAGATTGCTTCGTCGCTCCGCTCCTCGCAATGACACTTGGCGCGATCTAACATTGTCAAGGTAGTTAGAGATCAGATATTGGAGATTGGATATTTGGAAGAGTATCGCGAGTTTATCCAGGTTTTCGTTGAATTATGGCATAAAGGGTTGAAAGATCCGGCCCGAACCCAGGCGCAAACGTTGGAGTGGCTGGTGGAGGGATACGCCCGGACGATCTACGGTCAGGACTGCGGTGCACCTGAGTTACTGGCCCTGGCCAACGACCCGCCTCGCTTTTTCGAGGCTTACCGGCGCGCTTTTCCCGCCGTCACCTACGACGAGATCAAGCCCTGGATTGACCGGGTGATCGCCGGCCAGGTCGAGGCGTTGCTGCCAGAGCCGCCCGTGGCCTGGGCCATGACCAGGGGCACCACGCGGGGCACTCCCAAGCGCATCCCCATCACCGATGCCGACCTGGGCATCCGCGTGGCCGCCGCCCGTGGCCTCCTCAACTACCTGCTGCGCACCGACCAGCTCGATGCCATCGGCGGCTACAGCCTCAACCTCAATTATCCCTCCGTGGTAGGGACGATGGACATGGCCGGGCAGGAGACGCCTTACGGCTTCAGCTCCGGCATCTACGTCCGACACGCGGCCGCGGCCACCCCCGTCGAGATCCTGCCACCCCAAGAGGAGATTGATGCCCTGGGTGGCGGCACCACCCCCGGCGCCTGGGAGCGTCGCTTCGAGATGATCTATCAGCGGACCAAAGACGCGCCCATCACCATGTGCGCTGGGGTCTGTCCCTCCATCATCCAGTTTGGGCATTTCCTCCACCGCCGCCACAAGGTGCTACCCAAGCAGTTGTGGGACATGCGCGTCATCGCCGCGGCCAGCGTCCCCGGCATCACCACCAGGTACAGGCCGGCCCTCCGTGCCCTCTACGGCCCGGTGGACGTGGTCGAGATGTACATCGCCACCGAGGGCACCTTTGCCCAACAGCGAGACGAACGCCGTCTGCTGGTGCCCAATCTTGACCTGTACGTGTTCGAGGTGGAGGTGGGGGGCGAGGTCAAGATGCTGCACGAGATGCGCCCCGGCGAGTACGGCAGCCTGATCGTCTCCACGCCGGTGTTGCCCCGCTATCGCATCGGCGATGTGATTCGCGCCTTCGACCCACCGTATTTCCGCTGCATCGGTCGCCAGGGCCGCTGGACCAGGTTGCGCTATTGGCTGGACGGCATCATCAACCTGGACTTCGGGCGCGCCTAGAGGAGCTTGCTTGTCATTGCGAGGCGCGCTGTTTGCGCCGAAGCAATCCCCAATTTGCTGGTAGGGGATTGCTTCGCTTTGCTCGCAATGACATGAGAGAGTTCCAATCAAATCATCGGAACCTTGGCACCAGGTTGCGGGCGGTTTGCTTGGCGATGTAAACCAGCATCCCCCACCAGTTCTGCCGCCTCCACTTGTTGCGTGAGAGAAGGTTCCGCACCAGTCTGATCGGATTGAGGTAAACCGTGGTCCAGGCCCAGCGGGTGTAATTGTAGATCTGCCGGGGAGTCATGTGTTGAGTGGGCACGAGGACGTGGGCCATGTCGTGGTGCGCATAGTTGGCGGGGAGCTCGATCCAGCCCTTGGCTATCGCTTTGTCATAATCGGGGGCACCGGGGAAGAGCGTGTACACCAGGAAGACAGGGAAGTCCACGTCGAGCCGGTTGACCAGACGCACCTTCTCCTCGAAGGTCCGCGGGCTATCGCCGGGCAGGCCGACGATCAGCATGGCCTGGCAGACGATGTCGTTTTGGCGCAGCAACCGCACCGCCTCTTCGGCTGTCTCGGTGCGCAGTTGCTTGTTCAGTTCGGCCCGCTGCTCGTCGTTGGAGGCCTCGATGCCGATCTGCACCATGCGGTTGCCCGATCGTCGTAACAGAGGCAGCAGGTCTTTGTACTTGACCACCAGGTCGGCCCGCCCCTGGTAGTACCAGTTGACGTCTATTCCCCGCTGGAGGATCCCCTCGCAGATGGCCGCCATGTGATCGCCGTTCACGTTGAAGCAGTCGTCGCCGAACCAGATGTTCTGGCGCCCGTAGCGGTTGACCAGGAGGTCTATCTGCTCGACGACCTGCTGCGGGTCGTGAGGGCGCCAGCCGCCGCCCCAAAAAGGCCACTCGGAGCAAAACGTGCACCGGAAGGGACATCCCCGGCTGGCGATGACCGTGGCAAAGGGGCCACCCAGGGACGCAAAGTAGTAGCGCTCCATCGGCATCAGGTGAAAGGCGGGCATGGGCAGCGTCGTCGGGTCCAGGGGGGGCGCGACGGGGGTTTCCACGACCTGGCCGTCCCGGCGGAAGCTGATGCCCGGCACGCGCTCTAGCCCATTGCCTCCCTCCAAGGTCTGCGCCAGCTCGACGATGATCTGGTCTCCTTCGCCCCGCGCCACCACGTCCACCTCGGGCATCGTCTCCAACGTCTCCTCGGCGGTGAAAGTCACGTGCGGGCCGCCCAGGGCGATGATGGCCTCGGGGACTGCCTGGCGCGCCACGCGGACGGCGTGGGCCACGTCGGGCACCCAGGGCGTATAGACCGTGATGCCGATCAGATCCGGCTTGCTCTGGGCGATGGCTGGCCCCAGTCCGTCCCAATTGATTCCCAGCGCATTGGCGTCCAGGATCTCGACCGGGATGTTGGCCTGTTCCAGGCAGCCGGCCAGTTGGGCCAACCCCAACGGCAGCGCCACCACATCCCCCATCATCTCCCAGGGGGTCTTGGGCGGTTCAAGCAGGAGAACGCGCATATAGCAATACCTTGGTCTGGCCTCGTCATTAGCTTTGGATAAAGCGGCTCAGGATAATGCTCACGCCGATGGCGATCAGCACCAGCGCCCCGACCACGTCCCACCTCGTCAGTTCCCCCAGGCCGATGCCCAGCAGGATGAACCCGAAAATGATGTTGCCTGTCACCGGACGCCGGTAGGCCGGCACGAGCAGGCGAATGACCACGAACAGGAGCGCGAGAATCCCGGCCCCGAGGAAGCCGATAGCCCAGGCCTCCCCACGGATTCCCAGGGTTTCCAGCATCCCCACGTTGTCTGCGATCAGCACCAGCCCGGCCCAGATGAGGACCAGGGCCCACCAGGCGGCGTTGAGCGGATCACTGCGCCACTTCTCATCCCAACTTTCCCCGTTGTCTTTTTCTTCCTTTTCGTCCTTCTCGTTGCGTGGCCTTTCAGACATGATTCCCTCCTTCCTTGCATTGATGTATCGGGATTATATCATACATTTCAGGATAGTACAAAATGTGCGCCCTGCTCAAGGCTGCGTGGTAGTCCAGGGCCTCCGAAGCTTTGAATGTCCTCGGAGGCCCTTCCCATGTCCGGCTCTGGGATTTGCTACTTCTGCAAGAACCTGATCGCCCCACCTACGAGCGAACCCTCGCCCATGTCCTTCCCACCCGCCCTGGGTGCGAATTCCAGGATGCGGTCGGCCAGGCGAGAGAAGGGCAGCGATTGCAGCCAGACGCGGCCGGTGCCCTGCAGGGTCGCCAGGAACAGTCCCTCACCGCCGAAGATCATGGACTTCAGGTTGCCCGCCCGCTCGATGTCGTAGTCTATGGTATTCTCGAAGGCGACGATGCAGCCGGTATCCACCATGACTTTCTCGTTGTGGAGGGGCTTCTCCACGATGGTGCCGCCGGCGTGGACGAAAACCATCCCATCGCCTCGGAGCCGTTGGAGAATGAAGCCCTCACCGCCGAAGAGCCCGACCCCTAGCTTCTTGTTGAAGGCGATGCTCAACTCGGTACCCATCGCCGCGCATAGGAAGGAGTCCTTCTGACAGATCAACTCGCCGTTCGTGTCATCCAGGTCAATGGCAATGATCTTGCCTGGGTAAGGCGCTCCGAAGGCCGCGTGCCGCTTGCCCTGGCGCGCGGTGTTGGTGAAGTGAGTCAGAAACAGCGACTCGCCGGTGATCGCCCGCTTCCCAGCACTCACCAACTTATCCATGAAGCCAGCCTTCGGCCTGGAGCCATCTCCCATCCTGCTCTCGAAGCCGATGCCGTCTTCCATGTACATCATCACCCCGGCCTCTGCGATCACCGTCTCGCCGGGGTCCAGTTCGATCTCCACGAACTGGAGATCGTCGCCAACAATCTGGTAGTCAACCTCGTGCGCTTTCATGGTGTTTCCCTCCTGGGAGCTTTCTCGGAAAGTCCCACAGCGCGTTTTCACGAGTGAAAAGCCACTTGGAACATCCGGC
>Ga0315539_1000661_pt1 | contig 25757 bp, 20 predicted proteins | sample SalMarSW160150MG_FD_203097 | JGI IMG/M metagenome (GOLD analysis project Ga0315539, IMG submission 203097) | Salt marsh sediment microbial communities from the Plum Island Ecosystem LTER, Massachusetts, United States - Salt Marsh Sediment SW1601-150 ...
TGATGATAGAATCAGCTGCGGATTTGATGAGCAGACCGTAGAGGTCTTGCTGATGCAGGCGCGTAAATCTCCTGAGCTCATGCGGCAACGTAAAGATCACATGATAATACGGCACCGGCAAGAGTTCCTTCTGCCGCCCCTGGAGCCATGCCTTGATGTCGCTCTTGTGGCATTTCGGGCAACTGCGGTTACGACAGGAGTGATACGCATACTGCAACCGGCCGCAGTGATTACATTCAAATACATGGCCCCCCATGGCGGGCGTACGGCATCTGAGTATGTCCTTGAATGCGCGTCGATGACTGGGCGGTATTCTTTCGCCGAACTTCTGCACATACTCGGTGCCGTAGCGTTTGAAGACATCTGCCACTTCGACCACGGTGGTTCACCAGCCGATCAATCACATCTCATGAGCTCGTTGATCTTTGTCTGGACGTCCATGTCCTCGATCATTCGCTGTCTAAGATTTTTCATTTTCATGCTCCTTCGTTAGAGACGATCATTCTTCGTACCCACCGTCGGGGTACCTTAGAAGAAGCATAGGACAAAAAACGTCCGGGGCAAGAGACAAAATCAAAGCTCACGCATTAGAAATAGATCAAAGGCAAGACTACCGCGAAGCGGTTTAGTCCAATCCGAAAAAAATGAAAAATTTCAAAAAATATTCGCTTTTTTGTCAAATATTTGAGGTTTGGTACTTCCATCAATCATCAAAATTGACATCTGTGGTGTCAAAATGGTGACAAGATGTCACCTGAAAATTAGGTTGTTTTTCGGCTTCTGAAAGAGGTGACTTTTCGAAGATTTCTGACGTTTTGCAACTCGTGGGAAAGGTGTCTTTTGTGCAACTGATTAGCTGGTGGGACTGGTCCGCGCACTCTCGGCGAGACGAGAACGTAAACGTTACCCAAGGCAACAGTCCTCGCCAAACATGGAGAATGCCCTGACGTTTCTGGATGACCGTTTGTTGCCCGCGACCTCGAATGCGGTAGAGCGTGAGAACCGTCGTCATCGCAAGATGCAGAAGAGTATCTATCGCGTCCGACCTCAAGACCACCTCAGCCAGCGAATCGCGGTAGATATGTACCGAGACATCCACCTCAACCAAGCAAAGCAGACTATCAGCATCCTACACCTCGAAAGAGGCCGCCAAAGAAGAAAGGTCGGGTAGATATGTCCTCTGTAATGTTAGCACAGACTCAACTCTGAGACATTATTCTATTGACTTGCAACAGATGTGTGTGTTATAAAGTAGGTTCAAAAGTTGGGTACTTGATGTCGGGTGCGTTGCCCAATACTATGAAAATACCCGTGAACAGTTACCATTTTCAACAATCAGTGGGACATTTCCTGGGCACAATCTGGGGAAAAAGGAGGTTCGAAATGCGATGTGTCCTTGCCTGCCTGTTGTTAACTGTGTTTGTGCATCCGGCCTTCGGTGCCGAGTCTGTGCATCAAAGCTCGCGGCAGATACCGGTTGTGCATAAGGTCGATATAGTCGTTGTGGGAGGTACCTTGGGCGCCGTTGCCGCGGCTACCGAAGCCGCCAAGGAAGGTGTAAGGGTATTGCTTGTTGGCTCTCGCCCATATCTTGGAGAAGACATCTGTGCGACGATGCGTCTCTGGCTGGACGAAGGAGAAACTCTCCATGGTGAGTTGACAAGGCAAATCTTTTCTGATAAGCAGATCACCACGCCAATACATGTAAAGCAGACGCTTGAAGCGGCGCTACTCGACGCCGGAGTAGGCTTTCTGCTCGGTTGTTATCCAACCGATATTCTGGTCGATGACGGTGGCGATCCTGCTGGAATCGTTATTGCCAATCGGGCTGGCCGGCAAGCAGTTATAGGCAAGATCATCATCGACACTACAGACCGTGCCGTTATCGCCGGGCTGGCCGGTGCCAAGCGACAACCTTGGGGATCTGGTAACGGACGCTGCAACCGAGTTGTTCTTGGGGGCAAGGTAACCCGCGGATTGTTTCCGACCCGAGAGATACCGGCTGTGATTAGGGCCGAGGGCCAGGAACTCTTCTATTACGAGTACGCACTTGATCTGAATCTTGGTGACGGGAGCTTTGCCGCCCTGGCAGAAGCCGAGCAAAAAGCGCGGGACATCACATATCGCGACGGTCAATTCAGATCCGCCGAGAAACTGTTCTCTATTCCATCCGATTCGATTATTGGAGAAACAGTGTCGGACGGATGGCGTATTGGGACCCAGCCTCCTCTACAGCGTTTTAGGGCGGAAGGCTGTTCCCGACTTTATGTACTCAGTGGATCAGCCGATATTCCACGTGACCAGATGCAAGCTTGTCTGCGCCCAGACAGGTTGGAGAGAATCGGACGCATGGTCGGCAGAGCAGCCGCACAACAAGCACAGAAGACGGGTGTTCCGGTCAATGTGTCCGTAAAGGCTGGTTCTGCGCCGCCTGCCAGTAACGGAGATGTCCGCGAAGTGTTACGCGGGCTGCGACCCACCGGTCATGAAACGAAAGCAGTTTCTTCAAGCGCTTGTGGCGTGCCCGTCTTGGCAGACGTTGATGTCGCAGTCATCGGGGGTGGAACCTCCGGCGCTTGTGCCGCCATCGGGGCCGCAAGGTACGGGGTCGATGTTCTGGTTGTCGAGTACCAGGAAGGACTCGGGGGTGTAGGGACCATGGGGTTGATTGGGCGGCCATATCATGGCCGGCTGCGTGGTTTCACCAGAGAGGTTCCCTTTTGCGACAAGGAGCATAACACAGAATACAAAATGGAATGGTATCGCACTGAGATCCGGAATGCTGGCGGAAAGATCTGGCTGGGTGCGCTCGGCTGTGGAGCGTTTGTTGACGGAAATGTTGTGAAGGGTGTACTGGTCGCTACACCCATGGGGCGCGGAGCGATATTGGTTGATGTGGTTATCGATGCAACGGGCAACGCCGATATTGCAGTGGCCGCAGGCGCCGACTCCATGTTCGGTGGCGATGAAACAGACATCGCTCTGCAGGGAACCGGTTTGCCGATGCGCAGCCCCGGTGCGACGTATGTTAACACGGACTACCTGTTGGTGGATGAATCGGACGTTCTTGACGTCTGGCGGGCCTTCGTTGGTGTGCGCATGACCAGCTCAGCGGCTTCGTATGACATGGGTACCTTGATCCAAAATCGTGAGCGTCGGCGCGTGGTAGGCGATCAGGTGCTCTCTTATGTGGATCAGATCGCCGGTCGCACGTATCCGGATTCGATCGTGCTTTCAGGCAGCGACTACGACTCGCACTGTTACCCGAGCGAATCCTACTTCGCCCTCATCCCACACACACAGCAAACCCGCAAGGCGAATCATCCGGCCCCCGGTGGAACATGTTACACGCCGTACCGCTGTCTGTTGCCGCGGGGATTGGATGGGATTCTCGTTATTGGTTTAGGTATGAGCATGCACCGAGACGCTACGGCAATGATCCGTATGCAACTGGACATGCATAACCAGGGCTACGCAGCAGGGGTAGCGGCTGCCATGGCGGTCAGGGACGAGCGCACGCCAAGACGAATTGATGTTAAGGCGTTGCAGAAACATCTCGTCCAAATTGGTAATTTGCCCGAAGACGTGCTAACGCACAGGGATTCTTTTCCGCTGCCCGACAGACTTGTCCATGCGGCCGTCCGTGAGTATAGCAACCAGACTCAGTCGCGCGCCGCAAGGTGTAAAGCGCTATCCATCATCCTCTCTCACGCTGACAAGGCGCGGTCCCCATTGAAGACCGCATTTACCTCCGCCACAGGCGAAGTCAAGATAGCCTATGCAAAGCTGCTCGGTTTCATGGGAGAGCGAGAAGTTGTGCCAACACTTATCGCGAAGCTAAAAGAGATTGATCAGTGGGATGCCAAGATCTATCAAGGATCTATGGCCGAATATGCACACTTGCCAACGCCGGTCGATGCGCTGATCCTCGCACTCGGGGGCACCCGCGATAGGCGTGCGTTGCCCGTTCTTCTGGAGAAGCTGGACACACTTAATCCCAACGTAACGCTCTCGCACCACCGTTCTCTGGCACTGGCGCTTGAACAGATTGCAGACCCAACTGCAGCAGAGCCTTTGGCTCGGCTTCTGAATAAGCCCGGAATGCGAGGCCATGTTATGTTGGGGCTTGAGCCACTTACCAACCATCCGCAAAAAAAGCGTCGCCGCCTGGAACCCTTACGCGAGATTGTGCTGGCACGCGCACTATACCGTTGTGGCGATTGGCAGGGCCTCGGAGAGGGCATCCTCCAAGAATATCGGCAAGACATACGAGGCTTGTTTGCGCGGCATGCCAGCGGTGTGCTCTCGGCTGGAAATTGACCTGGCTGAGGAATGATGCCGGCGGACAGAAAACCGAAGACGGCAGACAGGGGCGGAAAACAGAATTTCTGGATCCTTGATTTTTAATATTGCGTATGTTGCCCAATAATGGTAGAATACCCTCTGAGAGATTGCAGAAAGGCATATTCTTCAGCAGGTAAAGGAGGTGAATCACGCTTAAGCGAAACGCCTTTACGCTCATTGAACTGTTAGTTGTCATTGCTATCATTGCCCTGCTGATGGCGATCCTGATGCCATCACTCAGACGGGCACGGGAACAGGCCAAAGCCTCAGTGTGCCAGTCAAATCTGCATCAGTGGAGCCTGGTTTTCTCCATGTATGACAACGATTACGAGGGTCGGTTCTGCAACGGGTGCAGCAGTTACAATACCAATGACGAGAGGCACTGGGCAACAGCGCTGCGTCACTACTACCACCACGATCGGCAGATCACACTGTGTCCGTTGGCCACGAAGCCCTACGACGAAGGCGGTGTAGTTCCGTATGGGGCCTATCGCGGACCGGACGATGTTCTGCTCAGCTACGGTCTCAACGGTTGGGTCTACAATGCCAGGGAGTCTGACGAAGCATTCGCCCGCCCGGTCGAGAACTTCTGGCGAGAACTCAACAACAAGGGCGCGGGAAATATACCGCTCTTCCTTGATTGCCTTCATGCCGAGGGTCGTCCTTTCGAAAACGACGAGCCGCCGGCGTTTGATGGGGAGATGGTTAGCTTCAACATAAGCTCGAACATGAAGCGATTTTGCTTGAATAGGCACCATGGCGCTGTGAACTGCCTGTTCATGGACGCGTCGATTTCGAAGTTCGGACTTAAGCGTCTATGGTACCTGAAATGGCACCGGAATTTCAACACGGATGGCCCGTGGACCAAGGCTGGTGGGGTCACGGCCGAAGACTGGCCGGAATGGATGAGAGGACTCAAAGACTGATTATAAGCAGAACAAAAACCGTATGAAAGGCCTGGAGCTCGAAAGGAGGTGATCAGATTACTTGACAAGACGTTGCTGTGTATGTTTGGTCTCAAGTTGTCTGAAATCTAAATCTAAGAGGAGGATTTATTATGTTTACGAGAGTGACATTTTCTATTTCGTTTGTTCTGGCGCTGGGTCTTGGCGCGGGCGTCGGCAATGCAGGTTCACTGGTGGGCTACTGGTCTTTTGATGAAGGCCAGGGTACGGTTGTCCATGATCAAAGCGGCAGTGGAAATGACGGCACTATCAATGGTTCTCCATTGTGGATCGAAGGGCCCTTTGGAAAGGCGTTGCAGCTCAATGGTATAAGTGATTATGTCGATTGCGGTAATGCTGAAAGCCTCAATATTACCGACAAACTGACCCTCTCAGCGTGGGTCAAGACGGTCGATGCCGGAGACCCTGCCGGAGGGCAAATGGGAGGCCAGAACCATTATATATCCAAGGACAATAGCTATCAGTTCAAGCACAGAACCAATCTATTGATATTCGCCATTTGGGACGGCGGCCCATACGCAACACGCATATCGATAGATAACTCGTTCAACGGCGAATGGCACCATGTCGTTGGCACTTATGACGGCAGTGTGCTCAAAACATATGTGGATGGGAAACTGGAAGGTGAGGCATCACATGTTGGAAGCATAGATCTCAATGGGCGTAATGTGAATATTGGGAAGAATCCCGCAAATGAGGATCAGTACCTCAACGGAGGGATCGACGAAGTCATGATTTATGCTCGCGATCTTTCCGAATCACATGTGCAGGATTTGTTCATGGGCAACACTTCTTTGTTTCTCAAAGCAGAAAAACCTCAACCTGAGGATGGTGCCATTGTTGAGGACACGTGGGCAAACCTTTCTTGGATGCCGGGAGCTTCTGCGGTCTCGCACGATGTGTATTTGGGTGATAATTTTAACGACGTAAACGGCGGTGCCGAGGGAACGTTTGTGGGCAATCAGACCACAACGTTTCTTGTTGTTGGCTTCCCCGGATTTCCCTATCCGGACGGTCTTGTTCCCGGTACAACCTACTACTGGCGAATTAATGAAATCCACGCAGATGGGACAGCTATTGTCGGCAATGTGTGGAGCTTCACTGCCGCCATGCTCGAAGCCTATGATCCCAGACCTCGTGACGGAGCAAAATGGATTGATCCAAATGGTGTGGAACTTTCCTGGGAGGTTGGTATAGATGCTGCAACGCACGATATTTACTTTAGCACCGACAAAGCGGCTGTCGAAGCCGGCGATTCAAGTGTATTCATCGGGAATACAGTGTGGAATACACATGCACCTGGTACGCTCGACAAAGAAACCACCTATTATTGGCGCATCAATGAGCATACCACAACGCAGGCTTTGAACAAGGGCAAAATCTGGACATTTACCACTTCAGGCGGACCGAGTGACGGTGCCAAAGCTGAATACTTTGGCAACCCGGATCTGAGCGGCCAGCCCGCAATCGTCCGCACCGAATCCGAAATCGACTTCTCGTGGCCTGATGGGGATGTTGAAGGTCTGAACTCACCCGCCGAGGGAATCCCAACCAGCGAATACTCCGCCAGGTGGTCCGCGGAACTTCATGTGGCCTGCAGTGGGGTGTATCGCTTTATCATAAATGTGAACAACAGTGGAAAACTGTGGCTGGATGACAGATTGTTGATTGACAGATGGCCAAACGATGGAGGCATACCGGAATACACGACAAAAGGTATCGAACTCGTTGCAGGAAGAAGTTATTCTCTCGTAATGGAGTGGAACAAATACAATTCCGGTGCGTTAGCCAAACTCGAATGGATAGACCCGTTTGAAGATCGGACGGTTATCCCGTCGGGTCATCTTCAACTGCCCTTGCGATCTAACAGACCGAAACCAGGCACAGGGCAAATCGATGTTACTCACACAGCAGTTCTCACATGGAGTCCCGGGTACAAAGCCGCTCAACATGAGGTCTATTTCGGCGCCGATGCAGAAACCGTGGCAAACGCCGATACAAGCTCGCCCGAATACAAAGGCACCAGAGACCTCGGCTCCGAAAGCTATGAACCCGGAGAACTGCAGTGGAATACCACGTATTACTGGCGTGTTGATGAGGTCAACGACCTCGACTCTGGCAGTCCGTGGACTGGCTACCTCTGGAATTTTACCACGGGAGACTTCCTTGTTGTGGACGACTTCGAGGGCTACGACGCTCGCAACAGTCAGATATGGTGGGCGTGGAAAGATGGACTTGGCTATGTTGCGTATGACGATGAACCGGCCTACCCAGGCAACGGGACCGGCTCAGTGGTCGGCGATGAAGCCACTTCTTCATTCACTGAGGAGAGGATTGTTCACGGTGGCCGCCAATCCATGCCAGTTGTCTATGACAACAACAAGGAGGGCTTCAAGAAGTATTCGGAAGCAGAGCTGACAATAACCGCTCCACGAGACTGGACCAAAAGCGACGTCGAAGAATTGTCTTTGTGGTTCAGAGGTGATGTGACCAATGCCGCCGAGCCTTTGTACGTCGCGGTGACCGACATGTCGGGAACCGTGGTAGTGGAGTACCATAATAATCCCAGTGCCACACAAGCAGGCATATGGCAGGAGTGGGTGATTCCACTGCAGACATTTGCCAATCAGGGGATTGATCTGACCGATGTGGATCGGATAGGGATTGGCCTGGGTACAAGAGGCAACACAACAGTCCCGGGCGGCTCCGGGAAGATGTACTTCGACGACATCCGGCTGTATCGGCCGAGGACTACTCCCTAAGAGTATACTGAAGTGACATTAGGACTTGCATCTGTTTGGGGCCTGTGCCGATGAACTCGGTATGGGCCCCGTTGATTTTCACAAGCGACAAGGTTATTGCCTAAGAGTTCGCACCAGCCATTGAATCCGTTCACGCAAAATCTGCGTTTTCTGATTAAAATCAAAGCATCGTATCAATCCTGTTCGGCACAAGGATTGGCATCGTATACTTAATTAATTAAGAGTTTTTGTGTCGCGCAGCCGACACAAATGCTCTTTTGGACTGAACCGCTGACGATTCCTTTGGAATTTCAATAGCCAAACGAACTACGTCTCATCAGTGAGCAGCGGACGGATTGGTCCTATTAACTTAACTTCAGAAATGGAACAGACCACAGAACAATAATACACACCAATTTTCAAGATAATCCTCAACATATCTCGGAGGCATATTTTGGCCGTAGAAAGTAGGATCTTCTCTCGATGGATTTCCATTTTAGCCATATTTATTAAGATCACGCTTACAATCGACTTCTATGGTGTACTTAAGCTACTGAAAATTGTTGAAACTGAGATGAAATTACGTTGTTATAAGATTTGAAGCTCGCGGGAGTGTTTCAAAGAAATACATATGGTAAATTACGGCTAAAAGAGTCTCTGATTTCATTGGGAGGATTCTGCAATATGACCAGCCGCCGTCGCAAGGGATTTACCTTAATAGAGCTTTTGGTTGTTATTGCCCTCATAGCGTTACTAATGGCTATACTAATACCGTCCCTGAATCGTGCCAGAAAGCAGGCGAAATTTATTGCCTGCAAAGCAAACCTTAAATCTTATGGCCTGATGGCATTCATGTACGCTGATGATTGTGATGGCATGATGCCCAATGCCTGGACCAGTTTTTACAATCAACGAACCTATCGCAACGAGCCCCACCGGTACTGTAGGTGGCATAATCCTGACTGGGACCTCGAAATGAATCCCAAGTACGCCGGCCCCTTTTGGCCCTATTTGAAAGGTAAAGATATTAACATTTGCCCGTCCTTTCCCAGAATCGCCAATATGTTCGGCTCTATTCATCCCGAACACGTCGATGGCGTACCCATTAAACCGAATTACAATTACTCCATGAATTCTTATCTCAGCGACAAAAAAATTACCGGTATCAAACATCATGCCGAAATTTTCTTCTTTGGTGAAGAAAATCTCTGGATCACCTCACCCTACAATAGTTTTGCCTTCAACGACACCGCCATGTGCGTTTATGAGCGGTGGGACAGTTTCGGCACGTTTCACCTGGCTCGGCATTCGGATATGGAAGATGGTGTGGTGAACGCGGTATTCCTGGACGGCCAGGTCAAGACCGTCAATCGGGTAGATTCCTGGCGTTATTGCGCTCCAAACGGTCAGAGTTTGTCGCCCCTGGGGAATTAGTCATTCTAATTGACTATTATCAAGTTTCGGTTGAAAGGAGAAAGTTATGAAAAGGCTTAGTTTTTGGTTCTTGATTGTGACGTTGACATTACAGGTACAGGCGGGCGTTCCGGAACCAAAAGGTGTATGGGAATTCAATTCACCGAATCCCAATAGTGCCACGGTCGGCGCCCCCCTGGAAATCGTCGGCTCGGCTCAGGATATCGCGGGTGTCAGCGCCGAAGACGGTGCCATGACTATCGGCGAGGGCAGTTACTACATATGCAGGCATGATATCGTCCCCAATGGCAACGGGGCCAAAGTAAACGAATGGACCCTGCTCATTGATTTCAGCTACCCGTCCAGCAGTCTGTCCGACCCTCCCAACGGTTACAACGATCTCTTTCAGACCGATCCGACCAACACCGATGATTCCGACTGGACCATCAATTCATCCGGTGCGATCGGAATTGGTGCCGTTGGTTACTCCAACGCGTTTAATTACACCACCCAGGCAAACACCTGGTATCGCATGGTCGTAGTGGTCGATAACGGCGTTCGACATGACCTCTACGTCGATGGTGCGGAAATCTTCAGGGAAACCAGCAGGGAATCGACGGTCGTTTCAGTCTTGCCGATACGCTTCTGTTCTTTGCCGCCGGCAACAACCAGGACGGCGACGACGCCACAATCAATGTATCGACCGTCGCCATTTGGGATATCCCCCTCAGTCCCAATGAAATATCGACCCTGGGAAAAGCAGGTGAAAGTGTCTTCAAGGACATCCTTGCCCCAGTCGTCGATGCCGGTGTCGATCAGACTGTCGAATTGGATGATACCTCCACGGCCGTGGTCAGTCTCGAAGGCATTGTTACCGATGATGATGAAAACCTGAACATCGGGTGGCAGATTATCTCCGACCAGAACGACATTGTCATCGAACCGGCCGACAGTTCCAGTGCAACAGCAATCATAACTGCTCCCGGCCAATACGTGCTTCAATTATCTTCCAATGACGGCCTATACACCGTGACTGATCAGGTGCTGATCAACGCCTGGGCTCACGATTACAACGGCCTGATAGTGCATTGGGATTTTGAGGAAATCTGGAACGGTCAAGATGTTAATGATGCTTCCGGCAATTTTAATTATGGTCAGATTATCGATGGTTGGGATGGCATTTCCGAATATACTCCCCTCGAAATCGGCCAGGGGCTCAATCTTCTCAGCGACGAACTGACAGTGACTGGCGATTGGTTGGCACTGGATTTGATTATGCCCCCTAACGGCACGATCACTATGTGGGTCAAACCCATCGATTTCTATAATTACCATTCAATCTTCGATAATTCCGGCAACGGCAACGACTGGGAAATGTGGATTTACGGTGATTCTCGCGCCCGTTTCCGCGTGGAAGGCGATACTGCCGTTACGGCCAACCTGAACAGCTTGGCCGAAGATGGTGACGGTCAGGACAAATGGTGGCATTTCGCGTGCACCTGGGCCCGCGATCCTAATCAGCCCGATCGGGTCGCCACCCAGTTGTATGTCAATGGCGAATTGAGGGATGAAAATGCGGGAACCTGGATCGATCCCGACACGACCTTTTTCCTGGGCGGCGGTCATCCGGACAACGATTTTTGTAACAGTACTTTCGACGACGTCATGATCTATGACAAAGTGCTACCCATCGAAGAAGTTCTTGCGTTGGTCTATCCCGACAACAAACCTCCTGTGGCTGAGGCCGATGAAGAACAGACCGTATGGCTTTCGGAAGCAGGTTCAGTCTCGATCACACTGACCGGTAGTGTGGAAGATATTGACGGCAGTCCGATTGGTGAAGTGACCCAGTTGTGGCAGAAAGTCACTGGCCTCGATGAAATAATCATTGAAAATCCGACTGCCAAGGAAACAGTCGTCATCATTAATGCTCCTGGACTTTATACTTTTTCGCTCACCGCCAACGATGGGCAGTTTAAAGATACTGACGAGGTGATAATTGATGTATGGCCCTTTGGTGATACCGGCCTGATCGTTCACTTGCCACTTGATGGCAATATCGATGATGTTGCGGGCGGTTTTCCCACCACCTTGATTGATGGAGCCGAGGGTAATCACGAATACGTCGATGGTGTCGACAGGCAGGCCCTGCAGTTATCCGGAACCCACGGCAATACGGATAACGATGTGGTCTCGATCGATTTTATTTATTACGAACGCGGCTCCATCTCCCTCTGGTTCAAACCAACCGATCTTTACAACTATAACAGCATCCTCGACAACAGTGGCGATGGTAACGACTGGGAAATGTGGATTTATGGCAGCGGTGAATTTGCCGGCCGTATTCAATCCGGCTATGTGCGTGGCTTCTGGATGGAAACCCAAACATGGTATCACATTGCCATGACCTGGCGTCCCAAACCGGACAATCCTGATATCATTGATCAATTGTTGTACATCAATGGCGAACTGGTTGCCTCGAACGAATCAGAGTGGGTCGATCCCGGAAGCACCGTGTTCCTGGGTGGCGGCCACAGTGGCAATGACGATTGCAACGGCGTCTTTGACGATTTCAGGATTTACGACCGGCCCATCACCCTAATGGAAGTACAGCAATTGGCGTCCCAAGGAGAATAGGGCACCGAGGAGGATATCGATTTGGACTGTAAGGTCGATTTTGTAATGCTCTAGGAATATTGCCTCTCAACAACGAAATGCAGCATTATCATTGCTGAGATAAAATGAATAGAATGAGAATTTAAGGAATACATATTAAAAGAATTACGTGATTGACACATTTCTTTCCCACCGTATACTTAATCCGAAAGAAATGAAAAATCTCTAAAAAATATTTGTATTTTCGCAAAAAATTGACATTTATTCGGACTCGATATAGGCAAATTTGATATTTGTGGAGACATTATGGAGACATGATGTCACCTGGAAATCAGGGTGTTTTCTAGTTCCTAAAACATATTATAGTCTCCTATAATTGAATTCGTTACTTGGAGATATAAAACTATAATAATGTAATGACAATAACGAAATGAAAATAAACATTGCCATGACTCTTAAATCCCTGCTGCAACAAATATTTTTCTTCGAGGTATCCTCTTTACCATTTATTAGCATGGCATTTGGTGCAGTTCCTCACATTTTGCTAAAACATGATTGTTAAAGCATCAAGCCTGTCAGGCCTGACATATAATTCAATCATAATATCCTTCAATTTCGAACGCTCCAATGAGCCTCATCCCTCAGGGCTGTTTCGCCCCGCCGACAGTGACAGCCCTGCGTGGTAGGTTTTTTGCACATTCCACGTGGTCAGGTTTAAGACCTTCGATGGTAATCGCGCCACTCTCAGAACCTCCGACAAAGAGAGGAGGATGCTGCCCGGAAAGTTTTACATTCTTTATTGTTGCCTCAAATACATCATCAAGCGCAATCGGACGTCCATTTGATGTTATGGAAACATCTTCCAGAAAAAGCTCCTTGACCCGATGGGCTATAGCGCCGTTCCACACGTTTTCGAATACTGCGTTTTTGACATTGATGTTTTCCAGCCACTTCTCGGGCAAACCGATCATTTCGATTGCGGTATGGGCACCATTGACACGAATATTGTTGATATAAACATTGCGGAACAAGGGCGATTTGCCGGTGGCCCCGCGCTCGTAATACGAGTTGAAGTTAATGGCCTGTGCCTCGATGTTCTTCATCTCGACCTTCTCGATGTAGATATTTTCGATGACATTGCCGCGGCCGCGTGTGGTCTTGAAGCGAATGCCGCGATCACAGCCGTCAAAGTAGGCATCATGCACGTAGACGTTGCGAATACCGCCGGAGGTCTCACTGCCGAAAACGATCCCACCACTACCAGTTCTGACATCACGGGCCGTGAAATTGCGAACCACGATGTTTTCACTGGCGATCCCGATCTTCAGTCCATCCTCGTTAAGGCCAGACTTAACGACCACGGCATCATCCCCAGTTTCCAAATGGTTGTACTCAATCAATACGTTCTTGCATGAATCTGGTACAATCCCATCGCCGTTGGGCGACTCAAGACTATGCACGGTTATCCCGCGAACAATGATGTTTTCGCTGTACACCGGATGAACGTTCCACATTGGGGATTCCTCAAGGGTGATCCCCTCGATCAGGATGTTTTTGGCCTTCCATGGCACGATAAAAGTTGGGCGCATTCCTTCTCGCCCGCCGCCTTTAGCGTAACGGCGTTCTTCCAGTGGCACTTTGGATGCTTCGATACGATTACCTTTATTATTGTTTTTGGCCCAGCGCCACCACCAACGGCCGTGACCGTGGAGCGTACCCCGGCCGGTGATAGCAATGTTTTCGACAAGTGGCGCGTAGATCAGAGGTGAGTAATTGTAAGCCTCTACACCTTCACAGCGAACGTGGACCACAGGCAGGTAATCCTCCAGATCATTGCTGAAATGGACAATGGCACCTTCGGCGACATGCAGATTCACATTGCTTTTAAGATGGATAGCACCGGTCAGCCAATCGCCTTCGGGGATAAGCACCTTACCGCCGCCACTCTCGTGGCAGGCGATTATGGCTTTATGGATCGCTTCGGTGCTCTTGTGCTTTTCATCATCCTCCCACTTGCACTGAACGGCTCCATAATCACGGATATCAAACTTCAGGTCTGGAAACGAAGGCCGCTTGAGCTGTGGCATCTCGAACGGTGCTTTGATCGGCGCGATCGCAATAGGCTCCTGGGAGATTGTCTTCTGAACCGCCAGAACCACCCTGCCACTTAGCAATGTTCCGGCAACTATCCCGATTTTTAAAATTGCGGTCGCAACAGCCAACGACCAAATGATGCTTTTTCTTCTCTTCATCATGAAATGCCTTTCCATTAAAGATAGATTTGACCAGGATTTTCTATATGTCTTCATAAACGGTAATCCTATACGCCGTAACAAGTCATTCTATCAGAATGGCCTGCACAATTTCAACCAGAATTCGGTACAGAAAATACAAAGCATGCCTAAATGATTGAGTTTTAATATACTCGTTGAGGCCATAGCTCTTCTCAAGTAATTCTTTAAACCGCTGAATAAAGCTAACCACTGGAGCACCATCAGTAACATCGTGATCAAATAGAACGGTCATACTCAGATATTCTCTGATTTTGATCTCCTCACCCACGATACATGGTTTTCTGGCAATGCTGCCTAAAGCAAAAACCACAGGATGGATACCAATCGGAATGGCCCACCCATAAGGTCTGCGCTAATTGCGAACATGTTAGTTAGAACGCTGACTTTGCTGGGAATCACTCTTCGTGAAACTGCCGATATTCACTTTTAAATGATAGATTCCATTTCAAATACTCGTAACTCAAACGCTTTTGCCTTCATATTGATTCTTGCGTAGGACAGCTCATTTCCTACTTGCATTAATATCCACTCAGGCGGTATAATCACTCCTGTCGGTGGAAATCAAATTTCCTAACAGTTAACAGTTAATTCCGAAAGGCTAATAAAATGACAAAAAGAAGAGAATTTATAAGAAGAAGAGAATTTATTAAGAAAAGCGTAATTGGGACTGCCGGAATAGCCATTGGGGGCATTGGGTTCAGTGCTAAATCATATGCTTCAATCATTGGTGCAAATGAACGCATCAATTTGGCAGTTATTGGTATCCGTAACCAGGGTACTGTGCACATCAATAGCTATTGTGGACTGAAAGATAGCCATAATGTAGTTGTGAAGACCCTCTGCGACACAGATGAGCTGTTATTTGAACCAGCTTCGAAAATCGTAACTCAAAAGACTGGGGTGAAGCCATTGACAGAATGGGATATACATAAAGTATTAGATGACAAGGATATCCATGCCGTGTCAATCGTTACACCGAATCATTGGCACGCACTGGCAACCATCTGGGCTTGTCAGGCAGGTAAACATGTTTATGTTGAAAAACCGGCTTCTCATAATATTTGGGAAGGACGGAAAATGGTTGAGGCAGCCCGCAAGTATAATTTAAGAGTTCAGGTAGGATTAAATAACCGTTCGTCTAACAATGTGATAGAAGCGATTAAATTTCTGCATGATGGTGGTATCGGCGAAGTTTTCATGGCCCGTGCCCTTTGCTTCAAAGCTCGCGATTCATATGGCATTGCCAAAGATAGTCTGCCACCTGCCACATTCCATTATGACCGTTGGTTAGGGCCCGCTCCTTATCGCCCTTATAACGAAAAACGGAGTCATTATTGTTGGCACTGGTATTGGGATACCGGAAATGGGGATACTGGAAACACGGGACCACACCAACTCGATCTTGCCCGTTGGGGAATGAATAAAAACGAACACCCGGTTTCAGTATATTCTGCCGGTAGTATTTACGGATTACATCAGGAGGAAGGTCCATTGGAAAACCGGACTCCCGGGGTTATGGTGTATGGTGGAGTAGAAACTTATGGCCGTGATAAGACTTCGCAGGAAACTCCAAATACGCAAACCGCCGTATTTAAATACAGTGATGGGAAAATGCTTGAGTTTGAAACCCGGGGCCGATATACCAATCATGAAGGAAGCCGAGGTCAGGAAGTCGGAAATATTTTCTACGGCACTGAAGGATGGCTCGAAATTAGTGGTTCTACATGGAAAGCATTCCGTGGACGGGAAAGAAAACCTTTTGCTGGTTCAAAAGAAGGCGGAAGACGCAGAGATGGTAATCATTGGAGCAATTTTATTGATGCAGTGCGCTCTGGTAAGGACGAGAACCTTCACTGCGATATCAATGAAGGCTTTTATTCAACTACACTTCCTCACCTGGCCAATATCTCTTATCGTCTTGGCCGTATGTTGAAATTTATGGGTGATTACGAAAAGTTTGCCAATGATCCTGAAGCAGATACAATGCTGACACGGGTTTACCGCATTCCTTATGTTGTCCCGGATAAAGTTTAAGGGGCGTAACAAAATAAAACTGAGGCCGGATACAACATATAGATATCAGTAGTCAGGGAACAATCAGAACCAGTGCGAATTAGAACGACAGTATTACTTTGCGTCACTGCCTGGCTGTGAGTTTGGCCATCGCCCAAAGTCGTGACCGACAGCTGGATGAGCAAAAGGCCGGAACACGGAATCGCTCCACTGACGGATATCGTCAACGGGGGTGGCGACCTCGACACATTCCGTCGCGCAGTGAGTTTCCAACGTGGGAAATTCAACCTGAGTTCAAAGAAGATGTCTTTACGTTCGTGCGTGTTCAGTACGATGCCTATGGCCCGTTTGGCTGGTGGGACCGTTGGGACAATGACTATCCCGATGGTGACTTGAACTTTTCGTTTCGGCTCCAGCAATTGACATCACTGAGGGTGGCCCCGGATGGCAAGGTCTTACGGCTTACCGATCCGGAACTCTTCAATTATCCGTTTATCTACATGGCCGGTGTGCAACGGATGACGCTCAGTCGTCCCGAGCAGGCCGCACTTCGACGGTATTTGCTGAACGGAGGATTTGTCATGATGGACGACTTCTGGTCGCCGGAAGGATGGGCCAACGTCCTCAATGAAATGCGTGGCGTCTTTCCGGATCGAGAACCGAAGGAACTGTCACTGGACCATGCAATATTCCATACGGTCTACGATTTGAAAGAGCTTCCACAGGTTGTCGACATTCAAACGTGGCGTGAGGGCTATACCTTTGAACACAGGCACGGTGGATCAGACGGGGACAAGTCCCCCCATTTCTGGTCCTACTTCGACGATCGCGGTCGCATGGTGGCACTCCTTTGTCACAACAACGATCTGGGAGACGGATGGGAACGTGAAGGCGAAAACAAGGAATATTTTCGTCAGTTTTCGGAGCAGAAATCGTACCCGATGGGTATCTCGGAAAGACCAAGATCTCCCAGTTCGTCATGATTGACATTCATACGAACCTCTGGAGGTGGCCATGGTCCGACATCCCTTGTATTATAGAAAACGACAACTTGGCGAAGATTTTTGAAAATACCGTTATGAAGATATGGTGCTGTCTTTGCCACATTCCGAAGAGATGGGACCTTGAACTTACCATTCTCTGAAGGCTTGTTGATTACATCGCCAAGCCCCAAATCAACAAAATAAACGCCATTGGGATTGAGATTCTTGGGCAAGTAGTAGAAAGGATTCTCAGGGTTCTGCGGTACACCAAGGTTGTCATATGTGAAATCAGTGAACAAGGGTGGAGTCCCATCGGCACCCGGTTGGTTCGGGTGGCACACAGCACAGTTACCCTTTTCCTCATCTTCGAACAACTCAAGCCCTCTTCGTTCCTGTTCAGTCAGTGCCACTTTCCCTGCGAGGTACAGATCGTATTTCGAATTGAACTGGTTCAGCTCACTGGATTTCTCATAAGCCGCGATGGCCTCAGCTACCATATCAAAAGCTTTGTTGGGGTCGTCGAACGTAGCCTTCCCAAAAACCTTTCTAAAAAGGTCGGCGTATTCTGACTTACACACCTTCTCGACTACGGCTTTCGCGTCCGGATTTGACATTTCCAAAGGATTAAGAAACAGACCTTTTGCCTGCTCCGCGAGGTCTGCTGCCCGCCCGTCCCAGAACTGGCCACCGACGTAAAGCCCTTCGTTGGCGTCGTAATGGAATGTTGGGCTAAAGGCGGCATAGGCTGCGGGAAGGTCGTTTCGATTTCCAAAACGGTCTTTGTGGACTCCTTGAGATACAGGATAGTCGGCGTTCGGATTAGCAAAACCAGTTTCGGGGGAATGGCAATCGGCACAAGCTTGCCCCGTAGGTGTTGATAGGTTCTTATCGAAGAATAGCTTCTTCCCAAGCGTTTCTTTTTGTGTTAGCGTTCGTCCTGCCATTGATGCTTTTGAGGTCCTGACTTCAGACAATCCTTGTGGGTCTTGAGGAAATGAATCTGTGATTACGACAGATATCCCAAAAAATATGATACATGGAATAAAACGTTGCATATTACACCTCATAGTCATATGGTCCTACATTATCCGGTTCTTCCTACGGCCAAGCCTTTGTCATCATAATAGCAAATCCAATGATAAAGTACAGACACTTGCTTTTTCAAACCGATATCAGCAATCATCACCCAGAAAGCGATATTCCATAAGAGGGTAAATCCTTGTTAATATACAAGGACGGAATTTTTTAGGAGGGACGCGAGCAAACGAAAAGTGTCTGGGACATTACCGGCCGGGCTGTGCGGGATCCACTTCGAGGGAAAGAACTGACAAGGATTGTTCACGGAGACTACTTCGCGTTTGCCTGGCTTGCCTTCAAACCGGAAACAGAAATCTTCCGATAACCATAGGTGCTTTCGGTGTTCTTTTATGAAATCAATGCTCGCCAATGGTACAGAACTGCATCAATTCATTCACTTTTGCCGTTCCGAGACAGATTGAAGTATCTGAAGCGCCATAATAAATCTTTAGTTCCTGCCCATCATCTTCGAGTATAGCACCGCAGGAGAATACCACGTTATTCACATCACCCACTCGTTCATAATACTCTCGCGGGGAAAGAATGAGAATAGCACTTCGACACAGAACCTTGGACGGGTCGTCGTAAGCCAATACGGCTGCACCGAGTCTGTATATTGGGCCGCTGGAAGCTGCCTTCACCTCGTGATAGATAAGGAGCCAACCGTCGTCAATTTTAATCGGCTGCGAAGAAGCACCGATACGCCAGGAGTCCCAATGGTCGTCCCGAACCGTCATAACTCAGCGCGAGTTACCCAACGTTATCAAGTCGTCAGAATATGAAATCCAGATGTTGGCAATAACCCCAGCTACAGGCCTGTCGAAGCGCGCATACTTTCCGTTTATTTTCTCCGGGAAAAGAACTCCATCTTTATTCTCCGGCTCACTGATAAGAGCTATACTTTCAAATTTTTTGAAATCCATGGTTTTTGCCAATGCAAGCAGTGGTCCATAGGGTGATACCGCAGTGTACATGATGTAGAATGTGCCATCTATTTCAGTGATCCGCGGGTCCTCGATGCCTTTCCTTTCGTATTCATCAAAACAACCCTGACCTTTACAGGGTGTCATCACAGGTTCTGGTTCAAGCTCAAATTGGTATCCATCATTGCTACGTGCCAGGGCAAATATGGAGCGGCCGGTTAAATCTTCAATTCGCAAAAGAAGAATGTATTGGCCGTTGTACTTTTCACAAGCGGCGTTGAAGACAGTGTTGCATGGGAACGGAATATCCTCGATGGTTAATAATGGATTGCCTTCCCAGCGATGTATAACGTCATAACTAAATTTTCTTGCCATTGATATTGTTCCTTGGATCAGACCTATTGTTCTTGTTCTGTTATTGTTGTTTCTGATGTAGTTTGAGGAACTGCATCTCTTAGTGCATTACGCGCAACGCGGGTGACAAATATTGTAACAACTATTGTCGCTACCAGGCCAAGCCAAAAGAATAGCTTACCTGCGATACCTTTTTCCACTTGTCCAGCGGCAACGTCGGCAAGAGAACGCAGTCCCGCTCCAAAATATACGTACATTACGGTTCCCGGTATCATGCCTATCCATGAACCCAGAGCATACTTCCAAAATGAAATTTTCGTCAGCCCAAAAGCGTAGTTCAGCATGTTAAACGGAAAGACCGGGCTCAGCCGGGTCAAAAGCACAATTTTGAATCCCTGTTGGGCAACGGCCTCGTCAATCGCTGCGAACTTCGCATTCTTAGCGACCTTACCGGTTATCCATTTTCGGGCGACTGTTCGCCCAACCAAAAAAGCGGCGCAAGCCCCCAGCGTGCTGCCTATTGAGACGGTAATGGTGCCGCCAATCACCTTGAAGAGAAAACCAGCGCCAAGGGTTAAAATCGAGCCGGGTAGGAACAATATACAAGCCACGATGTAAAATGCGACCACGAACACAGGGCCCCAAATTCCTAATCCTTGTGTCCATTCTAAGCCCCTAATGAGCCAAATCTTAACAGGCAGAAATATTGTTCCTGTAATCACACCCACGATGATTATGGCGAAGATGACTGCTCTATAGCCAAGAATTGCAAATATGGCTCGCTTGCCACCTCGCCCATTGGAGGACAATGACTGTTCTGATTTGTCACTTTTTTCAGCCATTGTATCTTATCTCTTATCCTTCTTTGGAACGATTGTTTTAAGCAGCTTTATGAAAAAATTGTTTTGCAGGATATCAATGTAGCACTTCTTTGCCGGCTGGCGCACCGCATCTGAATACGATGGATACGCATGAATCACCGAGGCAATCTTGCTGAAAGGCATTCCCAGAGACTTAGCCAGTTGTGCCTCGTGCATCAATTCGCCCGCCCCGTGGCCCAGGATGTGAATTCCGAGGAGTTTGCCCTTCTTATCACAAATAAATTTACTCAAGCCGTTCTGAGCCAAGTCGGTTTTTGCGCGATCAACATCTTTGTGCTCCCAGCGATAGATTCTAATCGCGTCGCCGTATCGTTCTCTTGCCTGCTCTTCAGTCAGCCCCGCATGAGCAAGTTCAGGATCCGTGTAAGTCGTCCAAAGTACATTGTCATAATTGGCTTTTTTAATCGGCAGTCCGAAACACGCATTAGTCGTGGCGACGATTGCTTCATACTCTGCAACATGGGTGAATAGATACGGTGGTACGACATCGCCGGAGGCGTAGATATTCTTAGCAGTAGTCTTGAGATGACGATCAACTTTGATGCCGTTTGAATCGAACTCGACACCGGCCTTTTCCAGTGCCAGGCCGTCCAGGTTCGGCCTTCTGCCAACGGAAACCAAAACCGATTCTGCCTCAATTTGTCGTTCACCTTCTTCATCCTCAATATTAGCGACGACTGCATCTTCTTGCCGAGCAAATCTCGTTGTTCACGTTTCGGTTAGTATTTTTACACCCTCAGTCTGCAATATCTGAACCAGTCTATCGACAAGCTCCCTATCGTCTTTCTTCAGAACATTAGCTGAGCGCTGGATAATCGTAACTTTCACACCCAGACGATTCAGCGCTGCGGAAAGCTCAATACCGATAGGACCTGCGCCAAGAACAATCATCGAGCTGGGCAAAACTTCGAGGTCAAAAATTGTTTCATTTGTCAGGTAAGGAATGTCTTGAAGTCCTTTGATAGTTGGTATAAACGGATGAGAGCCTGTACAGATAATGAACTTTCTGGAAGATATTTTTCTTTCTCCCAGTTCGATATTATTATTATCCAGAAAGCAAAGTGTGCCGAACAGGACGTCTATGCCCTCGGCTTCCAGAGACTCCGGCGGATGGCCGTCCGCGTCAGCCTGGACAACCGCTCTTACGTGTGCCATAACCCTGTCGGCATTTAACTCAATGGGAGTGGAAGGTTCCAATCCGAATTCCTGGAGTCGAGTTATCTGGTGAGCAATGTTCGCTGATTTGATGATTGTTTTGCTCGGCACACACCCAAACCATGTACAATCGCCACCGAGCTTTCTTTTTTCGATAAGGGCCGTCTTTTTACCTAATCCGTTAGCTACTTTGCAGGCAACCAGGCCAGCTGAACCGGCCCCCTATTATTACTACATCATAATCGAACATTAAACTTGCTCCGGTAACATGAAAAGATCTCAAATTAACGATTCTATACGGGCGTCCAGTGCTTCCTGGTCTGTAGCGAATGAATAGAAAGCACTTAAATTCATAAGGGCATCCATCCCTATTTCTCCGCTTGCCAGGCGAGCTTTCCACTTTTCATAAACCGGAATCTTGCCATCAGCGGCAGCGGTTTGAATGTCCTCCTCAGACCATCGGGGGAGAAAATCCACAAATCCTGCATCCGCAAAGTATGTCTGAACATCATCAGCGCTCATTCGGCCAATATCCTTCTTCAGCAGTTCAGCGACACAGCTCCTGAAAGCCTCGGGCACCTCCCACAAAGTCGAAGCGTTAAAATCAGCTGGCGTGACACCATCAGCCAAGTCAACAGACGGGTCCTTTCCAATCTGCTGGGAGATCTCTTGGGCAGGATTCTCCTGATAGTCGGCGGCCACATTTGGAGGCATGGTAAACACATCCACTCCCGCAAGAGTAGCCACCTGAGAACTCTCTCTCATGCTCGCCCCTATGAGTAGAGTGCCGGTCTTAGTAACGTCTCTTAATTTCAGCAATTCTCTCTGAGTTGCAAGGGTAGCTTTTTCACCTATGTTTCTGTCATCACCAAGATGATTACCAGCTACAAAGGCATTCAATCTTCCCATGAAAACATTCGTATAATGAGGTTGTGAAACTAACACCGCCGCGTAGCCTTGTCTGGCGGAAAAACCCAGTGTGAAGTTCACCGGAATGCCCGCCTCGCCGAGCTTGCGAGCAGCAACAAAACCTGCCGGTGTCAGCGGAACCTTCACGTAGAATCGCTCGGGACAGATCTCATAGTATCTTTTGCCGTAGGCGACCGACCTGTCGATATCGTTTCCAAGGTCCGTATGGAGCTCAACGCTCACGTGAGCGTCGAAAATCTCCACCAGTCTTAAACCATGATAAGCATTTAGAACAAACGCAATCTCAAGTATCAACTCTTTTTTGTCTATGTCGGGAGCAGCATCTCTAATCGCAGAAGCAGCTTCGCTGATTAGATTGTCATAGAGGCCCTTTTGAATCTCTTTGTTCAATAGAGTGTTGTTGGTCGTCAGCGCCTCGAATTGCCGGCACCATAACTTGGACGCAACATCCATATCACCGGTATCAAGCCACAGCCTCGTTCCCACACGGCATAGGTTCTCCCAGATGGCCTGTTCCTTGATATCCATCTTTGGTCTACCGAATTCATGCTCAAAACCTTTGCGTGAAATTTCGTACGCCGCTTTAGCAATCGCGTTTGCGTTATCCATACTATATTCCTTTAGCCTATTGTTCCTGTTTCCATGTTCCGGATAAAAGCAGCTGTTTTCGACCGAACGAAAGCCGTGTCTTTGTTTCGGGCGATAAGTTTCTCTAAATCCGAACGTGTATCCACGTCGTACCACTCCGGCAGCAGATAAATTTTCAGCTTATATCTTTTAAGGATCTCGACCGTCTGCTTACATACAGCGGATGTGCTCCAGGCGATACCATCAAATGCCACAGGTAAAAAGGACGTTCGGGAAAAGCCTATGAGGTAATATCCTCCGTCGCTGCCGGGTCCGATGACGGCATCGTGCGACTCAAGTTCCTTGAACGCCAGTCGCAGGAACTCTTCAGGCAGGTCGGGGCTGTCCGATCCAATGGCAACAACCTTTGAGAAGTCCTCCTCGAATGCACTATCAAAGGCGTTCTTGAGTCTTTCGCCAAGGTTATCACCTGTCTGGGGTATGTAACAGTGTTGTTCGCCCAACCATTCCAAAAAAGTCGATTTCATATTGGCCGGATAAAAGCAAAGCTTGAAACGAACTCCAATATTCTCAATAAGAGATATCATATCCTCAACAAAACATTTGTAGAGTTCAACTTCGAAGTCTCCACCTGTCTCGGCGGCAAGACGGGTCTTGACCTGTCCATTGATAGGCGACTTTACGAATAAGAGAAGGCAGGTGTTACAGTGGTTCATTTGGCTTTTTGGTTACTCCTTCTAATTTTTGGCTTGCTTCTCATTCAGAGACCATTCGTATTTTAGATATTTGATTTTGAATTTGCCGGCGAGGACATAGTCCTTCTGCGCCTTACCAAGATAAGATGCAATGAAATTCAGTACAGCCGATTCCTCTTTGTCGTGCCTGCCGATGTTCTTCTCAGGACCAAACTTCCTGACAAAATCTTCGGCAAACCACTTGAATATTGGTGACAGGTATATTCTTTCATCGGCACGCTCGATTTTGAATTTGCCGGAATTGGCAAGGAAACGACGGGTCTGGTCGTCGAGCTGCTCTTGAAGTTTATCACCGGTATAAGGCTCATTACGAAGAGGTGGACATCCCATAGCTGCGCAAACCATAGCCATGTGTATTCTGGGCTCATCGAATTGCACACGAAGTATCTTATGCTCAATATGACCAAGAGTTAACTTTTGCCCCATCACTATAAATTCTATTTTGTCCCACACACCCACTATCTGCCGGATGCTGTTTTTGGGGTAAATTCTTGACCTGAAGAAAGATGACTTTATCGGATAGTTATCGATAATTGCCTTCAGCGTAAAAGCATTATATACATTAAGCCAGAACGCGATCTTTTCGTTATTGCCCCATTTGTCAAAATCCTTTCTGTCCAAATTTTGCAATTCAGTTACAAATGCCAGCAGCTTTTGTGGCTCGGCCTTTAATTTTTTATAATTGACCATCCCGACGTCATCTACATTAATCTTAAGCATCTCAGCGAAGTTACTGTAGTCAAATCCTTGCTTTTCAGGTTCAGCAGCTAAAGTATTTGAAGAAAAAACAGAAGACACTATGAAAACCCCCGTTAGTACAAACAACCAGTAATTGTTTCGCATTTTTATGTCTCCTATGTCACATCTCAATTAGTGCTTAATTTCTGTCGGCTTTACTTCACGAGTGAACCGGTGCAGCTTGAACCCGCCCCTGCAGTACAGCAATAGCAATGCTCGCCGGTTATTATCTCAATGCCTTCCGAAAGAATATCATCGAGTTGTTCAATGGACAGATTGTTACCTGCCGCATCAATAATCGGCAATCCCAACGCCTGGTTAAAATCGCAGTTGTAGAGCACTCCCCGATAGTCTATACTCACAAGATTACGGCACATAATATTTTCAGCAGCTTTTGTATTGAAGTTCTCGGCCAGCATCTGCAGATATTGTTTGAGCCGACCGTTTGCTTCCAGGTACTGCCTGAACCGGCCTATAGGAGCGTTGATTATAGTAAAAAGATTGTTGAACAGAACTCCATATTTGTTGTTTAGTTCTTTTTTGTAATCGGACTCGAGCTGTTCCTGTGGTCCCGGCAGAAAATCTCCACCCGGATTATAAACCAGATTCAACTTCGGCCCCTTTTCAGAACCGTAGCTGAGCTTATTTAACAGCTTGAGGGCCTTTACACTTTTTTCGAAAACACCTTCACCCCGCTGCTTATCCACATTTACCGGTGTGTAACAAGGCAGTGAGCCGATAACTACTACTTTATGCTCCTGATACCATCGGGGGATCCACTCTAATCCGGGTTCGAAAAACACGGTAAGATTCGTCCTCACCATAAGGGGTGACGCAAATTCGTGAACATTCTCAACGAAGAATTTGAAATCAGGATTGAGTTCCGGACAGCCACCTGTTATGTCAACACATAAACCTCTGTGATTTTGCAGAAAGTTGATAATCTTTTCCATAACCGATTTCGACATTATTCTCTGGCCTTGCGGC
>Ga0315539_1000663_pt1 | contig 25757 bp, 21 predicted proteins | sample SalMarSW160150MG_FD_203097 | JGI IMG/M metagenome (GOLD analysis project Ga0315539, IMG submission 203097) | Salt marsh sediment microbial communities from the Plum Island Ecosystem LTER, Massachusetts, United States - Salt Marsh Sediment SW1601-150 ...
CTTTTCTCCGTTACGCTTACCACGCTGTTCAAAGATGGCTCCACTCACCAATCGCCTTCAGACCCGACCCAACGTGGGTTTTCGGCTAGATTCCTAGGATATGATCGTGAATCTCCTTCATGTAGGGAAGCACAAACTCCTCGAACTGCTTGGGCGAGATGATCTGGTTGGCCCACGTAGCCTCCCCCGTGAACGGCAGCGATGGATACTTGGGGAAGTTGTGTCCGAAGTAGTCTGTTACCTTGTTGGCGAAGTCGGTTACCTTGCGCAGCAGCTTGTGGGCCACCTCCCGCTTCTTCATCATCCACCGACGAAAGACATGCACCTCCGCGATGTTGCCCGCAGGCGTCAAGGCTCCAAAGCCCATGACCATGATCGGCATTCCGAACTGCTGCTGGATCCTGGCGAACTCGATGGCGATCGGGTAGCAGCCCGCTGTCTCCACGTCCGGGATCTCCAGGGCATCAACGCGCTCCGGAGTCTGCGCAGGGAACTTGGCCACTATGGGCGCCTGCTCCCACTCACTCAGTGGCATCTTGATGTCTCCGCCGAACTCCCACCCGCCCATGGAGGCGTAGCCGTACATGGCTCCACCATCGTAGCCAAACATCTCCGCCGTCCACATCTGCGCCCAGAAGCTCTTCTCCCCGTCATCATATACGCGAGCGATGCGATAGCCCACATTCCTGGCACAGTACCCGAAGATGAAAGGCATGAACGGCACCCTGTCCGGCCGCTGTCTCATCAGGATGGCGCCCATGCGCTCTCCCGCGCTCATCGTCTCCTGCCTGGGTTGCGGTTGCTCTGCCATAGTTGCTTGTCCTTCCCATGTCCCTATGACACGTCTATGCCTTCCCCATCTCCCTCAACCGGCTCACGATCTGGATCGCCTCTTGCACCGCGTTCGCCGCGTTCTTGGCGTATCCATCTGCACCGTAGTTGTCCGCGACCTCCTGCGAGATCGGCGCTCCACCCACCATGATCATCACATCCGGGTTCCGCGCCTTGATCATCTCAATCACCTTCGGCATCGCCAACATGCTCGTCGTCATCAACGCCGACAAGGCCACAATATCACTGTCCGTCTTCAGTTGCTCCTCTACAAACCGCTCCAGCTTCACGTCCCGTCCCAGGTCGTGTACCGTGAACCCGGCCACGTCGAACATCATCTTCACCAGGTTCTTCCCGATGTCGTGGACGTCTCCCTCCACTGTCCCGATCACCACCTGGCCCTTGACCCGCGCCTCCTTGCCACTCACGTGTGGCCGCAGAATGTCCAGCCCAGCGTACAACGCATCCGAGCACATCAACACCTCGGGCACGAAGTACTCCTGGTTGGCGTACATCTCCCCCACGTGCTCCATCCCCGCCGCCAGGCCGTCCATGATCGCCTCGTACGCGTCCACGTCCTCGTCCAAGACCAGCTTGGAGTACTCCACCACCTTGTCCTCGTCGAAGTCCACCACCCCGTCGTACAGGGCCTTCAAAATCTACTTCTTCCTTGCCTCAGTTGCCATTGTACCTTCCTCCAAGATTCGGTGACACGCCGTATCCAGAACTGCCGATTCCTCATTACGCTGAAATGCTATCACCCCCTTCCTCAGACAGACTCTCTTCGGACGGCGCCTCTGAGAAAGCGCCGTGCTCCTGACAAAGAACTGCCGGAAGCCCTCGATTCGTCACGTGGAAGGCACCCCTGTCGACTCTAGCCCTCCGGTTCCTCAATCGTAGAACCCGTGATCCATGGCCGCCTTCTTCAAGGCGTAGATGTTGTACGGCGGAGAAGAGGGTGGTATGTCACAGTCAGCCATGAGCACGTAACCACCAGGCGCATACTTCGCCTTCTCGATACAAGCCCTGGCGCGTTCATAAACATCGCGCCAGATCCCTTCGGCAATCACACGCGTCTCGACGTTGCCGGCCACAATGTGCTTGTCGCCGAAGACCTCGATGGCCGTGGTCAGGTCGACCTCCTCGCCGAAGCTTAGGATACCGCGCTCCCCGAAGGGTACCTGGGCCCAATAGGGCAAGTTCCGATTCTGCTCCCCGCAGTTGTGGCAGAAAACAGTCTTGATCCCCTTGTCCGACAGGTGACCATAGACCTCCCTGTGGTAGGGAAGCACGAACTCCTCGAATTGCCTGGGCGAGATGATCTGGTTGGACGATGTTGCACACCCGCCACCCCCGGATAGATGATGGCCCCGGAAGCTGTCCACGAAGTAATCGATGACCTTCTTGGCGAAGAAAACCACCTTGGACAGAAGTGTGTGGGCGACCTCTGGCCGCTTGATCATCCACCTGCAAAGCACGCCGACGCCGGCGATGTTGGCCGCCGCTGTGAAAGGCCCCCAGGCGGGGACCATGACGGGCATTCCAAACTGCTGCTGGATCCTGGCGAACTCGATATGGAGAGGGAAGTGTCCCGCGGTTTCCACTTCCGGGATCTCCAGCGCTTCCACGTCCTCCGGAGTCTGAGCCGAGAACCTGGTCACCACCGGTGCTTGCTCCAAGTCGCTCTGGGGCATCCTGATCTCCCCACCAAACTCCCAGCCGCCATAAGAGCCATACCAGAAAGAGGGCACACCGTCGTAGCCCAGGAGCTCCTGCGTCCACACCTGAGCCCAGAAGCTCTTCTCCGGATCGTCGTAGATGGAGCGTATGGGATAGCCCACGATCTGGGCACAGAAGCCCCCGGTGAAGGGCAAGATGGGGACCCTGTCAGGGCGCTTGCCTCTGGTGACGGCCGACATGCGCTCCACCGAGGTCATGGTCTCTTTGCTTCGTGACTCGTCCTCGGCCAGCACCGCTCCTGTGATCTCCACCTCCACCTCGACCTGCGCCATCAGCCTACCGTACGGACACTTCATGCACTTGGATTCACGGGATCACCTACACCTCGTACGGCGCACAACCACCACCCTACCGCACGTCCACCAGCCATCCGACCAGTACGGCCAGCAGAGTGATGGGTATCATGGCGTAGCCAGCCAGAGCCCAGTTGCCCGAAACCTGCACTATACGCCCAAACATCACGGGGCCCACTAACAGACCGAGGTTTTGAAGCGTAACCACGCCTCCCATGCCAATCCCCGCCAGTTCCGGCCTCTCCATCACCTCGGGAAGGGAGGCGAAGATCATGGTGGGAAGAGCCCCGCCAACAATTCCGAAAACCACCAGGAAAAGCGGGATGGCCACTCCGGTCAGGTGGTAGGGAAGGAGCCAGAGAACGGCCGTTATGAGCAGGGCAGTAGTATAGACCTTCTTGCGAGAGCCAATCCTGTCCGAAAGCAGTCCCATGAGTGGGCAACGCACGATGGTCGCCAACGAAGACAGGCTCACGACTAGGGCAGCCCTCCCAAGGGAATACCCCTGAACCGTGTTCAGATATGTAGGCATGTTGTTGATGAACCCGGGGAAAACCATGGTGAAGCAGAAGAAAAGCAGGCCAAGAAGCCACACATTTCGGTTTGCCAACGCGCTTCTCACATTGGACATCAGACGTTCGTTGGATGCCGGCCCTGCGCCCCCTCTCCCGGGATTCACTGACACTGCGGCAACCTCCGTGGGCACCCTCACCAGGGCCCAGAACACGAGGAAGCCGAATACTCCGTAGAGACAGCCGAACCGCCATACGGCCTGCCACCCAAAGGCTAATTCCAGGGCTGGGGCGGCGTTGAGGATGATCATGCTTCCCACGGGCACCCAGGTAGCGAAGCCCCCCATGGGAACTCCTCTCTCCTCGGCGCTGAACCACAGGGATATGATGGCGGGACCAACCACCATCATGAACACGAAGCTGAGTCCCTCCACCATGCGGCTGGCGAGCAGGGCCGCCGTTCCACTGCTCAATGCTCCGAGCCCCGCGCCCACGATCACGGCTCCCACGGCCACCAGACCAGATCGTTTGGGGCCGATCCTGTGCACGATGATCCCCGCCGGGATGGCCAAAACGAAGGCGCCTGAGGAGAAGATGGGCATCAGCAGGTTAGCCATGGTGAGATCGAGGCCAAAGACCTGCATCAGCACGGGCATGACGGGGGGGACTTTGTATTGATTGATGGACACCGAGATGGCCGCGACGAAAAGCGCCGCCATGACTAGCCAGGCATACCGCTTCGACACCACGCCTCCTTACAATTGATCTGGCAGCTTCCCCGCTGCCATTGGTATTCTAGCTCACGCAGCCGGATGTGCCCGCCTTCGGTGATACGGCACCCCTGCCGACTGCCTCACTCACTTTCTGCTGAAGCGACAATCATCACCCAGCGGACAGTACTTGCAGGCGCGATCCATGGCCAAAGGCAGCATGTCATGGCCCAGCCCAATGGCCGACGAGATGGACTTGGATGGTATCATGAGGTGTTGCGAATCGAGCCTGAGTCCCAGCTCCTCCGCCGGCAGCAGGTCGAAGAAGACCTTGTGATCCCCCAGAGGCCAATCCAGTTGACCGGGTTGAAAGGGAGCGCTCGCCTGCCAACCTCTCTTCTGTGCCTCGTCACGAATCAGTCTGTGGGTCTGCTCGGCAAGCTCCCCGATGGCGGCCGTGCCTATTCCGTCGAGTAGCACAGCCCGCACCTCGTCTCCAGACTCCCGATACCATGAGGCGCGCTCTTCGAGACCGCTGCCGACCGTAGATAGGGCCAGCGCCACCCGTTCGGCCAATCCGAACCTGTCGGCCAGCAAGTGGCCGCGAAAGATGGCGCTACTGTCGAGCACAACAGATTGTTCCCGCACCTCGCGCAGAGGGAAGGGGTGATACACGACGGAGGGTTTGAGCAACTGCCGCGATTCCAGGAGCAGCTCGCGGTTGAGAGAGCTCTGCTGCGCCTTGGAAAGCTTGCCCGAGGGGTCTTCACCCTGGCACCACAGCACGAAAGCCATGTCGAGCTGTAGGTCCATATCTCTGATCACCCTCATACCTGGGCCTCCCGAGAGCACGCCAAAGAGATATGACCAACAGGCTACGATGCCGTGTCACTTGTGCGTTGGCCGCACCTTCACAGACCGCCATCCGCTACCACAACACGAAGGGGACAGGAGTCCAGTCCAGCTCGGCTCGTCTCCTATCCCCTTTCTCGCGAAGGTCTTGAGAGTTCGGCAGTGGCGGGTCTTCTGGCTCCTCGGCCTACATCCTCGATCGTTCCACAGGCCGAGCCACAGTTGCGCGACAGCGCCGGACTTGCACCGGCTTCCCCTTGATGACCTGGCATCCGGGCCGATGGTCACCCGTGCCGGACCGATGTATTGGATTGTTCAACAGGAGACGCAATGTCTCTAGATAACTAACTAGTTAGTTATAAGTATATGGGAAGAACTTCAGCTTGTCAAGTAGGTATCGAGGACAACAGATCAAGAAGCGGGAAAGGACTAGGGATTGGGCCCCTTCCAGTAGCCTCCCTACCGCCCAAGACGCGAAGAGTCTAGCCGCGAAGCAGATGCATCTCACGCGGCTCGCCTCGCCCTAGAGGCCATGCCCAGGGGAGTGTGCGGCAATGACGTGCAACGGAAGGGGGGATAGAGGCTCCTTTGCAGGCAGACGACCTCTATCCCCCGATAATTGAGAAACCTTGCTGCGGAGCAAGGGCAATACTCAGTTACTTCAGAGTGGGGGAACAACCCCACGGCTCTCAGCGAGGACCGTAGCCCCGTCAGCCCACCGAAGGCAATACGGACTCAGTCCACCGACTATCGATCGTAGCACACGTGGTCCGAAGCAGGTCGTAGCCTGGTCCAAGTTTGGTCCAAATCACAGGTCGGCGCCAGGTCTTCAGGTAACCAGGGCAACGTCATCAGATAGCCACTGCGTGCACCTGACGGATGCGGCGCGAGGTGAGTGAGAGGACAACAGGGGTTGGTCCGCGGGGGCCACTGCCGCCTCACTGGCGTGTCAGGTTCGATGTGCCGAAGGGCTGGGTACAGAGTACACGAGGTAACGCAGCCAAACCGGCATCTACTGCTTCAGTCCCGTCAACATGACGTCGATCATCGTGTCTAAGGCTTCACAGAACTCGCGCCGCGCCGCATACCTCCGTGTTGAGTGACCAGTACGGACCAGTGCTAACCTGACTTACTTGTCAGAAGCCCTTGTGCAATCAAGCCTCTTTCTTGTCAAGACGTGGACGTGCTCCGAACCGGTCAGTCGCCACTCCTGCCCGGTCCCGACATCGGGTCTTCTTGACTTGTCCCGGTAACTGTGGTATAAATATAGGTGAAAGCCGAATACCCTCTCCGAGTCATGTCGCCTAAGGCTTGACGGTTATGGGACATGACCGATAGGGTGCGACTGGAAATGGTCGTGCCTCCCGTGCTTGGAAAGGAGATCGATCCTGGGCCGGTGCCCTCCTCTTTGAAGAGCACCGGCCTTTCTCTTGGAGGTGAACAGCAGAGTGCAAGGCAGACGACGGTACTACTTCTCCACCCGCGACCTATTGATGATGGCGGTGCTGGCGGCCCTAGGGGGGGTAGCCAGCACTTACATCCAGACTCTGGCTAATGCGGTACACGCAGCCCTGGGTTTCCCGGGTGCGACCCAGATCCTGGGAGGCCTGCACGTGATCTGGATCGTGCTCGCCGTCGGGCTGACGGGCAAGGAGGGAGCAGGCACCGTCACCGGCATCGTCAAAGCGGCCGTGGAGTTCCTCTCCGGCAACGTCCACGGTGTCTTGATCATCCTCATAGACGTGGTGGCGGGGATACTGGTCGATGCAGGCATGCTCCCCTTCCGCAACAAGAACAGCTACCTCGCCTACTCCGTGGCCGGCGGCGTGGCCACCGCCTCCAACGTCCTCGTCTTTCAGGTATTCGCCTCTGTTCCCAGTGACATGCTAGCCATGGGCGCCATGCTGCTGGTGGGACTGGCTTCCTTCATTTCCGGGGTGTTGCTCGCCGGAGTGCTGGGCAGAGTCCTCCTGGACTCGCTCAGGCGAGCCGGCGTTGTCAAAGACCAGCCAGTGTTGGAGACGGGGCGATGGGTCTACCCTGCCTTCCTGGTTTTTGTCTCAGTGCTGACTGTGATTGGGGGAGCGTACGTGCACTCTGCCCTCCAGGGACCACCCACCGTGCACATTGGGGGCCAGGTGAGTGAGCCCTACGAGTACAGCTACAGCGACGAGGATGAGGATGTGCTGCTGACGATCCAAGAGACTGCCAAGCCTGGACTGATAGGCACGTATACCGGCGTTCCCCTCCGCGAGATCATCTCTCGATCGCAGCCCGCCGAGGATGCGACTTCCGTGCTGGCTAGGAGTACCGACGGCTACGATTTCTTCATCCAGGTGTCCGAGTTGGAGGAGAACGACCAACTCATCCTCGCTCAATCTGGCAGCGGCAGCGAGATGACCTACAGCGTGGCTGGGGCCAAGAACAGCAAGGCGTGGGTCAGGAACGTAGCAGAGATTCTCGTCGTTGGCCATGCAGAGATCGAGATCACGGGGGCTCTGCAAGCCGCTCACCCGTATGACCCCGACCATTGGCAGTTCGACATGGACAATGCCCGACTGGACCTGGGCTATGGCGTCCGTAAGTACCAGGGAGTGTCTCTGGGATTTGTCCTGGAGTCGATGCAGCCTCAGCCGCAGGCGAGCAAGGTGACTCTCAGAAGCCGCAGTGGCGAAGAGCAATCGATGGAACTGAGTCAGGTTCTGGAGGATTCCAGTATCCGCGTGTGGAACGTCACCGCTGAGGAGGGGATCGTATTCGCCGTTGCCAGCGAGAGTGGGCACATCTGGCTCACGGACGTGGTGGAGATCGAAGTCAGTTGATCCGCATTCGCGATCTGCGCTTCAAGTTCCAGGGCAGCAACAGGCACGCCCTCCGCGATATCAGTCTGGACATCGATCCAGGGGAGTTCGTGGTCATCACCGGCCCTAGCGGGTGCGGCAAGTCCACGCTCGCGCTAGCGCTGGGCGGATACCTGTTTCGCCAGCATGCTGGAGAGGCCTCTGGAAGTGTGATGGTGGGCGGCCTGGACACTCGCGAGGCCGAGATCTTCGACGTTGCGGAGATCGTCGGAGTAGTGCAGCAGAACCCCGAGGCCCAGCTCTGCACCCTGACGGTGGTCGACGAGGTGGCCTTTGGGCTGGAGAACAGACGATTCCCCCGCGCAATGATCGAGGAGCGATCGCAATGGGCCCTGGAAATCGTGGGCGCCCTGGACCTCGTGGATCGCCCTCTGGCCACCCTGTCAGGCGGCGAGAAGCAGAAGGTAGCCATAGCCGCAATAATGGCGGCAAAGCCACAAGTGCTGATCTTCGATGAGCCAACCTCCAACCTCGACCCCACAGCCACTGGAGAGATCTTCAGGGTCATTCAGCGCATCCGCGAGAAAGCTGGCATCACAGTCATCGTCATCGAGCACAAGCTGGGCTACCTCGCCCCCTTTCAACCGCGCGTCCTCACGATGGACAGCGGTCGCATCGTCCACGACCGCCAGCAGTTTACACGGCGTGATGCCAGGATGAGCTGGAGCGCGCCCACTCCGAGCATCGGCCTGCCATCACACAACGGCTGCGTCGCCAGAGCCGAGAACCTGACCCTGAGCTATGGTGGTGTTCCTGTCCTGGACGGCATATCCCTGGACTTTCACATGGGAGACTTCGTCGCCGTCATGGGCAACAACGGATCCGGCAAGACGACTCTACTGCGCTGCCTGATGGGACTGCTCAAGCCGCAAGACGGCAGAGTGGAAGTCCTGGGTCAGGATACGCGGCGGCTCCCTGTCTCGTCCCTGGCACAACACGTGGGCTTCATCTTTCAGAACCCAGACCACCAGTTGTTCGCCGAAACCGTGTGGGAGGAGGCTACCTTCGCGCCGCGCAACTTCGGCTCGCTCACAAAGGAGACCGAAAACCGAGTGGCACTTTTGCTCGAACGATGCGGCCTCCAGCAATACAGAGACAACCACCCCTACCGACTCAGCTACGGTGAGAAACGCCGCCTGAACTTGACCTCGATACTCTCCTACCAGCCCCGCCTGATCCTCCTCGACGAGATACTGATAGGACAGGACCCCGACAATGCCGCCCTAATCATGGATCTGCTCAGAGAGCAAACCCAAAGGGGCAGCACGGTCGTGAATGTGACTCACGATCCTCAAACAACCCGTCTGTACAGCGACCGCGTGTTGTTCCTGGATGGTGGTCGCGTCCTGGTGGATGCCCCCACGGAGCGAGCCTTCACTCAGTTGGCCCATCTGGGGTTGGAAGATTATCTGCCCAACGGCGCGACTGGATTGCAGTACCAGAAGACATGAACACCAAGCCCAAGATAGCCTATCAGCCAAGGGATTCCTGGCTGCATCAACTGCACCCCCTGGTCAAGCTGAGCTGGCTGCTAGGGTTCAGCGTTTCGCTGTTTGTTATCTCCAGCCCTGTCTGGGTACTGGCGGTGCTACTGCTTGCCGTGGTCTGTTTTCCCCTCGTGGGTCTGAGCCTGAGGAACGACGTCAGGGGTATGCGCTTTCTCACGATCACGGGATTGGTGCTATTCCTGGTACAGATTCTCTTCAATCACACAGGATCCACCGTGCTTCGGCTGCCCTTGGGACCCGCCAACCTCTTCATAACCGACATGGGCATCACCTATGGCATCTACATAGGGGGCAGATTCCTGGCCCTCATCTTCCTGAGCTATCTCTTTGTGCTCACCACAGAGCCCAGTGCTCTGGCGTACTCACTCATGCAGGTTGGCTTGCCCTACAGGTACGGCTTCGTCTTCATCACGGCCCTCCGTCTCGCCCCCATCTTCGAGGTGGAGGCGAACACTGTCTACCAGGCCCAACTAACCAGGGGCGTGCAGTACGATGTCCGCAGCCCACGGAAGTTCGTGACCCTGGCCAGACAACTGATCCTTCCTCTACTGGTGTCTGCTCTCAGCAAGGTCGATGACCTTGCTGTGTCCATGGAAGGGCGCTGCTTCGGCAAGTATGCCACCCGCACCTATCGTCGAGTGCCCTCCTACAGCAGGAGGGACGTGCTGGCCCTGTTGCTGTTCCTGGTCGGCGTCATAGCTATGGTCTGGTTTGCACTACTGAGACTACTTTGAGGAGGCTGCTCCCAAGTGAAGAGGAATGTCACTCTCAACGTATCCATCATCATCGCGGTTCTGGTCGGTGTCGCCATCGGAGTAGGAGGCAGTGTCGCTGGAGTACTGGTTTCACCTCGCCTCACCGGCGTAACGTCGGAGTTCCGATGCGTGGACTGTCATCAGCTTCACGGGGCGATCACCCTGGATAGCGTACCCTTCAATGCCTTTGTGCTTCTCACCGGCGACGTTCCCGAGCCGAGGCTAGTCAGCGTGAATGAGATACTGCCCTATCGACTCACGGGTCAGGCCAGCATCTCACTCCTGGACCTGTTGGCGCAGAACGGGATCGAGGATTTCAAGGAAGTCAGCCTGATCTCCACCGACGGCGGCATAGTCACTCTGGAGAGGCAGTACGTCAGCGAGCGCTCGCTTCTCTTGTCGTACCTGGAGGGCATCCGCTTCAAGGACGATGGACTTCACGTCTCGACCTGGCTCAAGGGCATCAACAAGATCATCGTCGTGGGTAACGATCTGCCCATCGTCGTGGACGGGCGCGCGACATCCATGGGGCGCCTGCTGAGAGAGAACACTCTGACCGTGGTCGCCGAGCGGAGCTACCCCATGTACCACAGCGAAGAGGATGGACAGGTTCGAGAGGGAGAGTACTCTCACTTGCACACCGGTGCCCCTCTAGATGACCTGCTCACCCACGCCGATTTCAGCACCCTCAGTGTAACCGATGCTGAAGGCCAAACATACACCATCGACGCGCGCACCGCCGAGGGAGCGATCCTGACCATCTACTACGGCAAGCCGACGCTCATGTTCCCCGACTTGCACAAGGGAGAGTGGGTATCGGACGTAGAGCAGATCATCTCCAATCCGTAGCGCCGGCCTGCCGTGGACATGAGCAAGATACGAGGGGTGGTGACACCGAGTGTCGCCACCCCTCTCCACATCACAGGCCAATCTTGTGTGTCTATTCCAGGATGATGCTCACCAGCATGGAGATCCACTGGCTGCCGGGAAGTCCTGGGACCACCAGCTCGATCGGGCTCTCCGGGTCAGCCTCCGCCAACCACTCACCATCCGCCTTCAGAGCCACCATGGCATCGCTGCCCAGGTCGGCGAGAGGTATCGACGCACTGTACCCGTCCGACGCAGTGGCCGTCAGAGTCTGCGCGGCGCTGTCCACGCCAGCCAGATCGAAGAGAGCACTCAGGAGTACCCCCTCAAAGGAGTGGGTGCTCTCGCCACTCTTGGTCACCTTCACCACATCTTCCAGGACAGCCGTGTCCATGCTCGCCAGCTCAGCGTAGTCCAGAGTCAGTTCGCTGGATACCGCTCCGTCCACCACGAGAGTCCACTCCGCCGTGGGGGCCTCCGGAGCCGCCGCGCTGCCTCCCTCCACAGTGAGACTCGTGAGCTGGGTCACCCACTGGTTGGCAGCCAGTCCCGGGACCATGAGGCGAATCGGGCTGTCCGGCTCACTCTCTGCCAGCCACCCGCCATCCATCTTGAGGGCCACCATGGCATCCGCGGACAGATCCGACATGGCGATGGTCACAGCGTACCCATCGCTGGCCGTGGCGGTAATCCCGTCGGCCTCACTGCTCGCCCCCACGAGATCGAACAGCGAAGAGAGCAATACACCCTCGAAGTCGTGGGTGCTCTCGCCACTCTGGGTCTGCATGACGACCTCTTCGACGAGCACTGTGTCCATGCTGGCTAGCTCGGCGAACTCGAGGGTGGCCTCACTGTCGACCGCGCCGCCGATGGTGAGCTGCCAGTCTACATCTGGAGCCTCTGCTTCCTCCAGCTCCGGGCTTTCCTCCGGCTCAGGAGGCGCCGCACCCTCGGCACCGGCCGTGATTTTCACCAGCGAAGTCACCCACTGGTTGGCCGGCAGCCCAGGGACCACCAGGCGGATGGGGCTCTCGGGGTCACTCTCCACCAGCCATTCGCCGTCCATCTTCAGGGCGACCATGGCATCCCGACCCAGGTCCGCCATGTCGATAGTTACCTCATATCCATCGACAGCCATAGCCGTGATGGACTGTGCATCGCTGCGGAGCGCAACCAAATCAAAGAGTGTGGTGAGCGGCACTCCCTCGAAGTCATGAGTGCTCTCACCACTCTTGGTCTGCATGACCAGACCCTCTAGTTCGACCCTCTCCAGTCCTGTCAACTGCACGTATTCGAAGGTCCTCTCGTTGTCCACGGCACCTTCGAAGGTCAGCTCCCAATCCGCCTGTGGCGGCAGCGCACCCGCTCCCTCCACGACGATGCTGCTCAACTGAAAGACCCAGTGATTCGCGGGCTTGTTGGGCAAGACCAGCCGAATGGGGCCATGATCTTCGTCAGAGGTGGCGATCCATTCTCCGTCGGACCTCAGAGCTACGATGCCATCCTCGAGGTCCGCCATGGAGACCATGATCGCATAGCCATCAACCGCTACAGCCGTGATCCCACTGGCGTCGGAGTGTACCCCCGCCTGCTCGAAGATGGCCGTCAACGGCACACCTTCCCAGTCATCGACCGTGTCCTCTCCATGGGACTTCTGCATCAGGATCTCTTTCAGTGAGATCTGCTCCATGGCCGCCAGATCCGCGTAACTGAGAGTCAAGGGGTTGTCCACCTCCCCTTCCACCGTCAGTGTCCAGTCCACCTGCGGCGCCTGCGTGCCGCCCCCAGCACCACAGCCAGCGACTGCGAGCATCGTCACCGCAAGCAGCACCACTACCAATGATCTCAATACCCTCACTTTCGCATTCCTCCATTTGTATTCTGATACGACGAGCCAACTACAGGTACAAAAACGGGCTCCACCAGTCCATTTCAGCCTCGACTCTCACCCCCTTTCCCGATAGTGTTCTCTGCCTAAAAGGAAGCGAGTGTCCAGACGCGGGATAGAGCCCTTCATCACATTCTCCTTTCCAAGCACGGGAGGCGCAGCCTTTTCAAACCACACCCTAGCGCCCGGCAACCTTGGGCAAACACCTTTAGGATCGCAGGGTCGGAGAACACCTGTATCTATGCTGTAAAGGTTAGAAGAACCCCAATTGGCACGGCGAGACCGGCATGCCCAGCGCCTCGACCGCATTGCCCAGATCGAGCCGCTTCAGCTTGAACTCACTGGCGATCTCCCATGCGACGAGGCAAGGGAGCTGACCGTCCACGAGTCCGGTCCTGACACGGTCCGCCAAATCCTCGCTCACGACCACGCTCGAATCGATGATTCCACCCTTGCCCTGGCCCCTCGGTCCGTGTCCGAAAAGGCCCAGTTGGCACTGAGAGGCGTGGATGTCGAGTCCCGTAGCTGTTCTCCCTACCTCGATGGGATCAACGCCCAGTTCACGGGCAATCCTGTGCATCGTCGCGCAGGTGATCCTACCATCATCCTCGAGTGATCCCCGGATCTCTTCCACAATCTCCCGATTCTTCATACGCTAGCCCTACCAAAAAGAGCGCTCCTGGAGAGAAGCGCTCGGTCTACGCCAGCCATTCTCCTTTCCAGATACGGGAGGCACGGCCCTTTCGAACCATACCCTACCGCCCAGCGCCCGTGGGCAGCGCCTTTAGGCACGCTGGGTCGGAGAACGCCATACACACTGCTCAGCCAATAGTGTACACCAACACCCCAGAAGAGTCAAGTCAAACTAGCTGCCATTCTCTCCCAGCAGACCAATGATCCGCCCTGGAAGCCGATCTCGGTTGGCCAAGGTCACCTTCAGGACTTGCACGTCACTACCCCGGAGTCTCTCCCCCAACTCGTCGACCAACTCCGGCCGCACCACCACCAGCGCCAGTCCGAAGCCTCCTGCTTTCAGCACACCCAGAGCCGTCACCAGTCCCTTACCAGATACGAGCTCGAGGGGGCCCAGTTCGTCAACCACCAAGAGGTCGCAAGGGGTAGCATTCTCCACCACACTCGCACCCCACTCCAGCGTTGAGGATAGGAAACGGTATCTCCCCCATCTGACCTCACCGGGTACTTCGTCAGCGACGGCCAGAGGCCGGTTCTCTCCTGTGCTTACGTCAACAAGTGTGATACCTACCTTCTCCCCACCATCCAATACTGCCAGGGAGACCACTCCCGCGCAAGAGCGACCCAGCACGTGGCTTCGCCTTACCACCTGCTGGCAAAGGTACGTCTTGCCGACGCCACGCTCGCCGGTGAGCAATACCACGTTGTCCATGCAAACCACCACACCGGCCGCCTAGGTGGTCTTGACCACGATGTCGGTGATCACGTTGGCCGCCTCGTCGCCCCTGTCCGCGGAGTTGCTCAAGTGGCGGTAGAGTTCCCTCAACTTGAGCATCTCGACTATGTGATCACCGGTCGCAGCACCGCTGAACAGATCGGCCAGGGCCTCCCGATAAATGGTCTCCATCCTGTTCTCGAGCGCCTTAGCCCTCATCGCGTGTTCGTAGGCGACTCCCGGGTGGTCCTTCAACCTCAGCGTAGCCAAGTGGATCTCGGCGGCGGCGTCCCTGAGCAACGAAGCCATGCGGTGCAGATGCTTGTTGGGTGACACATCCAGGATGGTCATCTCCTCCACCGTCGAATCGCCGTAGTCCAGAATGTCATCTATGGCACGCGACAGAGCGAAGATGTCCTCCCGATCTATGGGCGTGACAAACGTCCGGTTGAGCTCATCCACGAGGATACGACGCAGCTCATCGGCTTCCTTCTCTACCTGGATGACCTTCCTTGCCGCATCCTTGCTGTTGGTTCTCATGTACTCCTCAAGGGCATCCATGCCCTCCAGCGTCTTCGCAGCTTGGTCGGTGATCAACCGCAGGAAGTTGTCCTGTCTTGGTCGCAAGAACTCCTTGATCCCCATGGGCTATGCACCTCCTAGCAGGCGATCGAGCGGAACGTAGAGCAATGCTGCTGAGAGCGCGGAGACCGGAATGGTCATCAGCCAGGCAGCAAGGATGTCGGCCGCCACACCCCAGCGAACCTTGGAGACGCGCTGGGCCGAACCAGCGCCCATGATTGACGAACTAACCACCTGGGTGGTACTGACCGGCCCGCCCACCAAGGCCGCGCCCAAGATGACGACCGACGAAGACGCCTGGGAGACAAACCCGTCCAAGGCCCTCAGCCGATACAGCCCGGCCCCCACGGTCCTGATGATTCGCCAGCCCCCTACAGCCGTACCCAGTGAGATGGCCGCCGCGGATAGCGCGATCACCCACAACGGCACAACGAACTCGGGCAGGAACCCCCCTGCCACCAACCCCATGGTGATGATACCCATGGTCTTCTGGGCATCGTTGGTTCCATGACTCAGTGCAAGTGCAACGGCTGTCACCACTTGCCCCCGCTTGAAGAACCAATTGACACGCGGCGTCGAACCCCGCACCAGGTACAGCACCACCTTCATGACCAGGTAGCCGAAGATCAATCCCAGTATGGGAGAGCCTACGAGAGCGGCCACCACCTTCAGCAGCCCCTCCCTGTGAATGGCCTCCACTCCGCTAGCCACCGTCACTGCGCCCACGAGGCCACCGACCAGAGCGTGCGAGGAACTGGACGGAAGACCGAAGAACCAGGTGACTAGGTTCCAGGCAATGGCGCTCAGCAGGGCCGCCATCACCACACTGATGGTGATCGTTTCCGGGCTCACCACGTCCTTGCCAATCGTAGTAGCCACGGCGACCCCGAAGACAAAGGGGGCCAAGAAGTGTGCGACTGCGCTGAGCAAGAGCGCCCTTCGCGGCGACATGGCCTTGGAGGATATCATCGTGGCCACGATATTCGCGCTGTCGTGGAAGCCGTTGAGGAAATCGAAAAAGACGGCCACCACCACTAGCGTTACGGTGTAGACTTGACCTCCAAGCATGGTGCGCTTTCTATCGGAAACGGATCAGTTTCCACGACCGCTGTGGCCGGACAACATCCGGCCACAGCGGAGTTGGCACGTCAACCACTGCATCTATTATGCCAGAGCCTTTGGGGAAAGTCAAGCGGTCCTGGTGGCCGAGCTCGGACTAGAAGCCAATCGCGTCGCCGCCCCATGTGCGAACACCGTTTCTCTCCCGACTCGTGTGGATGAAAACCACTTGAGGTACACCTTTGGTCGTGCTATACTCCACGGCAGGACCGTTCTCCGCGGTACACTACGCTCTATGTCTGTAGTGGTGACCTTCCACTGCCATCCAAGGAGGCCAGCGTGTTGCTCCCCACGGTTGATGGGCACCGACTTCTTGCAGACTTGGATTCCCTCGCCCGGTATGGTACGTCGGCTGGCGGAGGTGTGAACCGCGTTGCATACAGCCCGGAGGACCTCAAGGCGCGACGTTGGCTGGAAGCACAGATGCGATGCCTGAGTCTGGAGGTTACAACGGATCAGGCAGGGAACAGCATCGGTTCTTATCCCGGCCAGAACTCCCGGCTGCCCCCTATCGCCATCGGATCCCACACCGACACCGTCCCGGAAGGTGGTCGCTACGACGGCGCGCTAGGCGTCGTCGCCGCTCTGGCCTGCGTCCGAGCTCTGCGCGAGTCCGGAGTCCGGCTCCAGCATCCGCTGGAGGTGATCAACTTCGCCGCAGAGGAAGCCACGATGGGTGGCACCATCGGCAGCAGGGCCATGGCTGGCATCGTAGACCCGAGCATCCTTCATACCCATGCCTGGGATGGCAAGGAGGTGGCCGACCACATCCGTTCTGCGGGTCTGGACCCGGATAGCCTAGCTGAAGCCCAACGTCCAGAGGGGAGCCTTGCCTGCTTCCTGGAGCTACACATCGAACAGGGCAGCACCCTCGATAGGGCCGCTGTGCCCTTGGGCGTGGTGGAGGGCATCGTAGGAATCCGGCGCTACGCCGTCAGCTTCGAGGGGGTGGCCAACCACGCTGGCACCACACCCATGGCAAACCGGCGCGACGCCCTGATCATGGCGACCCCCTACATCCTGGCCGTACGTGACATCGCCATCGCCCACGGGATCGTGGGCACCGTGGGGAAGCTAGAGCTGCATCCGGGCGCTCCAAGCGTGATCCCCGGCCGCGTGGACCTGAGCGTGGAGATCAGGGGATTGGATGAGACAAGGCTGGACGAGGCCGAGACCGCGCTTTCGGACGCCGCCGCTGCCACGGCAGGCAAGTTCTCACCCGTATCGAGCAAACCAGCCGTCCGTTCGGATCCCCGTCTGCTAGAGGAGCTGATCGCAGCCTGCAGGGAACTGGGCGTGGAGTACAAGCGTATGCCCAGCGGTGCGGGTCACGACGCGATGTGCATCGCCCACATCGGCCCTATGGCCATGCTTTTCGTGCCCAGCCAGGGTGGCATCAGCCACTCAGCGGATGAGTACACCGATTCCGAGAGCTGCGTAGCCGGCGCTCGCGTGCTGTTGCACGCCCTCCTGAGAATCGACGCCTTGCTGGGCCTTGAGGCGTAAGTTGGTGCGGCTTGTCCGGCCGTGGTGGACAGTTGGCGACCGAAGGGAGCTGCCCACGAGAGGAAAGCCATGGATCAGAGTCTCCGAGGCATACTTGGCCAGCTTGAGAGCACAGGCGACCTGCACTATGTGGACCCACCAGTGGACCCAGTGTACGAGCTGGGAGCCGTGCTGTCTCTGAGAAGAGACGGCCCAGCCCAGTTCTTCCGGCAGGTCAAGGGTTATGACATCCCCGTGGTGGGCAACGTCCTCAACTCCAGAGAGGGGATCGCTCGCGGGTTGGGTATCGAGCGGTCCGAACTCCAGCGATCCTGCATAACTGCCATCGACGAGGGCATCGAACCTCTGATCCGCGATGATGGCCCGGTGCAGGAGGTGCTGCACCAGGGGGCGGTGGACATCCCGTCCCTACTTCCCGTCCCTACCTGGTTCGAGCGCGAGAGAGGTCCCTACATCACCGCCGGCGTCATCGTGGCCAAGGACCCGGAGAGCGGCAGGCGCAACGTCTCCATCGCGCGCCTGCGAGTCGAAGGCGGCGGTCGGCTGTTGGCAGGCATCGCGCCCACCCATCACCTGGTCGAACTGCTGCGCCGGGCGCGGGCTCGAGGCCACCCACTGGAGATCGCCGTCGCCATCGGCAACCACCCTGCGGTACTCATCGCATCGCAGATGTACGTGGATCTGGGTCACGACGAATACCACATCGCTGGCGGACTCCTTGGCGAGCCACTTCGTCTGGTTCGCTGTCGGACTGTGGACCTGGAGGTGCCAGCGGAAGCCGAGATCGTCTTGGAGGGAACCCTCCACCCTGAAGACCTCATCGATGAGGGTCCCGTCTCTGAATTCCCGGGATTCTACGTCAACTACGGACCGGGTCGCGCTGGCCGGATCACGGCAGTTACCCACCGCCGCGATCCCATCTACCAGGCCATTCTGCCAGGGTACGCGCCAGAGCACTGCCTGCTAGGTGGAGTGGCCATCGGCGCCACCACCTGCCGTGCCCTCCGGCGCGTTCTGCCCGGCGTCCAACACGTTTTCATCACAGACGGGGGGATGGGGAGATTGCACGCCATCATCACCATGCGCGATCCCCAACCAGGCGACGGCAAGCGGGCCGTGATGGCGGCCATGGCCGAGGTGAACCTGCTCAAGCTGGTCATCGTAGTGGATGACGACATCGACCCCGCGGACTGGACTCAAGTGGAGTGGGCCCTCGCCACCAGGATGCGCGCTCATCGCGATATCATGGTGATACCTGGTGCCAAGGCTGACCGCTGTGAACCACTCCACGAGAATCTGACCGTGGCCAAGTTGGGCCTCGTGGCCACGAGGCAGCCAGGCGACGGGGCACCGGGAACCACATACGAGCCGGCTCGAGCGCCCAAGGATGTCTTGGACCGCGTTCGCCGCGACTTGGACCGTTATTGACCGTACGAAGTCGGGAGAAGAGCATGAGACTGGAACTGAACGGATACAGCCTCGCGGCCTCCGACGTTTTCTCCGTAGCCAGCGCACCACGGGACGACTGGCCTGAGGTACACCTGAGCGCTGAATCCCGGGCCGAATTGAAGAAGACCCGAGAATACGTCGAGCGCGAGTGGCTGAGGGCGGACGCACCGCCCATCTATGGATTCAATACCGGCGTGGGGAAGCTGAAGGACTCGGCCATCGCCCTGGAGCAGATCGAGCTCTTTCAGGAGATGTTGATCAACTCCCACAGTTCCGGGATTGGGCCACCTCTTCCGGAGGACGTTGTTCGGGCCACCCTGCTGTTGAGGGCCAACGCCTTCGCCCGAGGATGCTCCGGCGTGCGCCCTGTGGTGGTGGACCGCCTTCTGGCCATGCTCAATCGCGGTGTGCATCCTGTGATCCCCCAGATGGGCTCTGTCGGTGCCAGCGGCGACCTGGCCCCGCTGGCGCACTTGGCTGGGGTCCTGGTGGGCCATCCCCAAGCCGAGGCCTTCTATGAAGGCCACCCTCTACCTGCTGCGGACGCACTCCAGGCTGCCGAGATACTGCCGGTGCAGTTCAAGCTGGGAGCCAAGGAGGGGCTGGCGCTGATCAACGGGAGCACGGTCTCGCTGGCCATCGCCGTACTGGCTGGGCATGAAGCACGCCAGATCCTGGCCAACGCCGAGATCGGCTTGGCCCTGAGTCTCGAGGCCATGCGAGGCGAGCTGGCCGCTTTCGATGCTCGCATCCACGCTGCTCGGCCCCACGCTGGCCAGGCCACAACTGCGGAGATCGTGCGTCGCCTGACCCAGGGGAGTCAGCGATGCACCGAGGCGGCACGGCAGGTGGCACTGCCCGACGAAGGCAGATTGCCCTCGCAAACCATCGCCGCGCGAGTCCAGGATGCGTACTCCCTGCGTTGCGCACCTCAGGTGCACGGCCCCGTCCGAGATGCGCTGGACTACATAGGCACCACCCTGGCTGCGGAGATCAACTCCGCCACCGACAACCCCTTGATCTTTGAGACTAGTGACGGATACGAGGTTCTGAGCGGAGGCAACTTCCACGGCCAGTATCTGGCCCAGGCCATGGACCTCCTGGCGATGGTGATGACCGATCTGGGCAGCATCAGCGAGCGGCGGACCTATCGTCTCCTGGATCCCACGATGAGCTACGGGCTGCCGACCAACCTCGTTGCCAAGCTGCCTGGCCTGAACACCGGCTACTCCATCGCCCACTGCTCGATGGCCGCCCTGGTGGCGGAGAACAAGACGTTGTGTTGGCCAGCCAGCGTGGACTCCATCCCTACCAAGAGCAATCAAGAGGACCACGTGAGCAACAGTACCTGGTCGGCACGCAAGGCGCGAACGGTCCTCGCCAACGTGCAGCAGATCGTGGCCACAGAGATGCTCATCGCCGCCCAGGCAATCAGCCTCACAGAGCCGATTCTGGGACAGTTCGCGATGGGCAAGGGCTCGGGCGCCGCCTACGCGTGCGTACGTGAGGCCATACCCGCCGCCCTGGAGGGCGATCGCTGGCTCCACGCGGACCTCGTTGCCGTCTTGGACCTGGTCCAGAGCCAAAGTGTCGTCAGAGCCGTGGAACGGGCCATCGGTCCCCTCCAATAGAGCAGCCGGATAGGGCGTCCGGTCTGGAGATGCAGCGTGGCCGCCGGGACCCACTCGCGGCCACGGCCGGGGAACGGGGTCTCGCAAGTCGCGGAGACCAGGCACAGCCATCTAGACTTCCGAGGAGGTAGCCACGTGGACTTGGCAATCATGGGAGGAGAAATCGTCACTGAGCATGGGCACTTGCACGCCGACATTGGAATCGCCAATGGACGCATCGTGGCTTTGACCACCCCCGGTACTCTGCCGGCGGCGGAGACCATAGACGCCTCCGGCATGCTGGTACTTCCCGGCGCAGTGGACGTCCACTTCCACAGCCGCACTCCAGCCTATCCAGAGCGCGGCGACTTCTACACCGAGACACGTGCCGCGGCGGCAGGCGGCGTGACCACGGTCCTGGAGATGCCCATCTCCAAGCCTGGCTGCGCCACTCCCGAGATCTTCCGCAATCGCCGCCGTTTGATTGAAGAACAAGCCATCATCGACGTCGGTCTCTACGGTGCCCCGGGTACGCTCAGGCGCGACGACGTGCTGGGCATGGTTGATGAAGGAGCCATAGGCTTCAAGATCTTCCTGCACCGCCCCGTACTGGGTCGCGAGGACGAATTCGTGGGCATCTGCCTAACGGGAGATGAGGAGTTGTACCGGACGCTGGCCTTGGTCAAGGAGACGGGAAGACGCATCGTGGTACACTGCGAAAGCGACTCCATGCTGGAAGCAGGCCTGGCACGCATACAAACCCAGGGGCGCACCGACCTCCAGGCTCACATGGACTCCCGCCCGCCGGTGGTCGAGGCGGTCGCGGTCGCCACGCTCCTCACCATGGCCGAAGACCTGGAGACGCCGGTGCACGTAGCTCACGTGAGCTCGGCCCACGCAGTGGAAGTGATTCGGCGCTTTCAACGCGATGGCGTAGACGTGTCAGCGGAGACCTGCCCTCACTACCTCTTCTTCACAGAGCAGGACTACCTGCGCCTGGGGCCCTATGCCAAGTTCAACCCCCCCATTCGCAGCCTTGCCGACCAACGGGCACTCTGGACAGGCCTGTCTGATGGGACGCTCAGCGTGGTGACCAGCGATCACGGGCCATATCTGGTCGAGGAAAAGGAGCGAGGGCGGGAAGCGACCTGGCTGGCACCGTCTGGCGGGCCCGGCGTGCAGACCCTCCTGCCCATGATGATCACGGCTGCCCTCCGGGGACGCCTTTCACTCGAACAAGCCGTGCGGCTGGTTAGCGCCGAGCCCGCACGCCTCTTTGGTCTGGGTGGACGCAAAGGAACCATCGCACCGGACGCCGACGCCGACATCTGCCTCTACGATCCGCGGCCGGAGACAGTCATGACCCGCGACCGCATGTTCAGCCAGGCGAGAGATGTGGATAGGCTCTACGACGGCATGCCCCTTCAGGGAGAGGTGGCAGCCACCATCTCCGCCGGTCGCGTCGTGTTCCGAGAGGGCAAGATCCTGGCTGAGAAAGGCAGCGGCCGGTTCATCGCACCATGTTGACATCGTGGCATCGTCGAACGGCCATGTGCCTGTCTCGCCCATGACACACAAGAGCGCCGCATGAACGAAGTGTCAAACGAAGACACCATTGAGGCAATCTCCTCGGTCACAGCCAACCCAGAACTTGCATCCGCCATCCAGAGGTCGGTTGCCTCGGGCCTGAAGTGCCCCACTGTTCGTCTGGTTGCTGGCAGTTCTGTGTGGAACGTGTTTGAGACGTCGCTGAATGCTGCTATACGAGACATAGCAGACCATCCGCGGGGCAAGCTCTTTCAGCGACTGATCAGGTATGGGCCCCACAATCCCGACGATCCAGAATCACTGGTGAGTGACGGTGAAACGACCCTCTCTGACCCGGAGTGCACATCGGCTGTGCAGTTCATCTTCTCCCACATGGTCAACCGGTTCAAGGGTGAACTGGCCGAGCTTCTCGCCATCGAGCCCTGTATCCATCTCCTCGACCTCTCGCAGCAGCAGCACCTACTGCCTCCGGGGCTCACCTTGTACTGGGGCGACACAGTTGAAGAGCGTCGTAGAATGGGCAGGAAGGATCACGTACACGGTCAGCAATGGGGCAGCTACGCCAAAGGTGCTGACGGTCTGATCGTTGAGCACATCCAGACCCGCAAAGGCGAATCGGCAGCCCTGCTTCGGATTTGCGGCATTGTAGAGGTCAAGTCCATGCCGGTCACCAGGAAGAGAGTCGTTGCTCAGATCAACAATCACGGAGCCAGACTAGGCGGAGGGGTCAAGCTGGCAGGTAGGGAGTTCCTCCGCGAGGAGGTACGTCTCTCCAGTTCGAGTGTGATGCGTGTCGCGGCCGTGCCCTCCACCTGGAAGCTGAGTCGCGAATGGCACAGAGACAACGAGGGGAAAGCCATAGTACTCCCCAAGCCCTCTGACCCACCGGTGGACACACGGATCGAGATGATAGATCCTAACCTATGGAGGATTACCCTTGCCTGGTCCAAGGAAGCGCTTGAGCAAGCAGCCTACGAGATGACTTTCGGATACATGGCCCAAGTGGGCAGGCACGTGTTCACAGGTGACTCCATGCCCAGGGATTGGGAATCCATGACACCCGATGAGGCTGGTTACAACGCCATCAAGATGATGCTGTACTACGTCCTTCTCCGCCCTATCAACCCGCGGCAAGGGCGGCTCGCCGTCAAGCTCTATAACATCTACTCGTTTGGCTATCCTCTTGGAGCCAACAGCAAGAGCATGCTGTGGCCCGAGGACTTCGCCTGAAGAGTACTCGCATGGAACAGGCGCGCACTGCCCAAGAGCATGGTCCGCGCGGGGCTGTAGGCAGAACGTTTCCGTCTTGCCTGGCGGCCCTGTCTGCGTCGCGATGCCCCGCCGTAACTGACAGCCTTGACAGATAGGAGTGATCCCTGGACCAGCATCTCCTGCCCCACACCATTCAAACGTGAGCCTAGCCCAAACGGCGCCAGGGAGACAGGACGTGGCATGTGCGATACACTAAGAGCAGGATAGACTATGGGAGCACAACGCAACAACCTCGCAAAGAAGGAGGTGCTGATGCTGAAACAGTCAGGCGCGGGAGAGAACTCAACACTGAAAGCCTGCACCGCCGCCATCGGGCAGTTGACTGAGGCGTTCATGCGAGATCAGAGCGTCTTCTCCGAAGTAGCGGAGTTGTCCGGCAAACTGTCGAGCCTCCTGCTGGACAACCACGCCTTCACGGTGCACGAAGCCTCCGGTGGCCTCTCCCTCGTTTGCCAGGAGTACCCCACACCCTTCAAGTGCCAGACGGGCGACCTCAGATTCGAGGTACTGAAGGATGAGGCCCGCGCCCAGCGAGGAGACTACGACCTGGTGGTGCTCAATCCCTGGTGGGTGGACAAGGCATCCCCTGAAGCCCTGAGAAACGAAGACTTCGTAGTGTTCCGCAAGGAGATCAGAGACAAAGCCCAGCCAGAAGACCCTCCTCTGTGCTTGGTCGGGATCGAGGTCCATCTGGTGCGAACCCAGCGCCCACGTCTGGCCGACTATAGTCGTATAGGGCAAAACTACCGCAAACTCCTACTTTCCGGCACCCTCCCCAACGGCTGGCGCTTCATGGACCATCGGTACGTGCTCGTCTACAGCCAGCACTCTCAACCCCACGAGGCCAAATGGCGCGACTTGGTGCAAGCCGCCTGGGAATCGGACGTCGATCCCAAGAACGTACGGCTGGCATGGACGTCACCACAGGGAACCAGGTGGTCAGGATGAGTGTCCCCATTGATGGACCACGCCGTCCATGGTATAATCTCCGGAGAGCTTCATCGTGTACGAGGGCAGCGAATCAAGAGCACGTTCCGACGTACCATGGCTTGTGGCAGATCCAGTGGCGGAACGCCGGTGATCGTTGGCTGACTGCCGCAGATCGGTGCGTCGCTTCAGAGCAAAGGTCGCACAGCAATGTACGACTGCGAGGACAGAGCAGTGGCCAAGACATCCGACGCACAAACCAAGGCTCGCCTGCTTCCAGACGTGACCACAGAAACAAGACTCGTGACGGCTTCGCTCCGGCCGCTGCGGCTCGCGTTTCTCCTACGTACCGATGCCTCAAGCGAGACTGCGCTGGCATGTCTCCGCCACAATAGTTCGGTGTGGGGAGGGATGTTCAACGCACTAATCCCTACAGATGGTGAAGTGCTGAGCGAAGACTGGTGGCGAGTGCTACGCTACCACGATCCGGACATGATTGTCTGCTGCGGCTCCGTCGGTGCCCGCCTCCGCGAGCAGATGGGTGACCTCATTCAACCGTTTGATGTCCACCAATGGAGTGACGACAACGCGACCACGCTCTCCTCTGTGCTTGCCCGCTCGGGTAGTGTGCCAATGACGCGGGTCCTCCTGCACCTCTACAAGACGAAGAGACCCATCGAGGGGCCGCCGATAGGCCTACCCAGCGGGCCCTCGGATCCCACTCTGAGGTATTGTGCAGCGGCTCAGCTTGGCGAGACGGACAACCAGTTGACCCAGATCTACAAAGACCTGTTCCATGCCGAGACCATAGAACTTACCGACGCTGACTTCCGCGGTTATATAGATGGCCTTTCGCGATTCAGGGACTTCTGGTCTCCACTGGACATGACCACATGGGACCTCAGCGCCTCCTCTGAAAGTGTCGGTCTTAGAGCAGGATTGAGCATCGTCCTCTTGAGCCGCGAGCACTGGATAGAAGATCTCTGTGTATTCTGGAATCTCAGGATGTTTCCGGAGGTCATGTACAAGGACGTTGTTGCTCTGCCAATCGACATGCTCAGATCACCGTCGAATCTGCGCGCCCTTGCTGCTTGGTGCAATGAGAAGGTTGAACGCACCAACTACGTCAACCTCGTTTCGGTGGGTGTGAGTAGGCGACGACTAGTGCGGCTCAGAGATCGGCTGAGGCCGCTTCTGGGAGGTCGCATACAGTTCGTGAATGTGTGGTATGATCGCTTCTGGGTTCCGCGATTCCGCGCACATGAAGGCGAGCAGTCCCGTGAGGTCACAATCGAAGATATCGCGTTCAGACTGGCAGTGCCACAGCCGCGCTTCTCAGACTCCGCAGGTCGCACCGACAGGTGGGTGGTAGACGTGGACTTCGCCCATCGCTTAGTGCCAATTCTAGGTTACGTTCCGCCTCGCTTCGTAGGCCTGAATCATCTCCTTCTCGCCGAGTGTCACGGCCAGGTTTAAAATCCCCAAAATGGCCAAGATAAGATTCCCCACTTTTGTCAAG